>Ga0134128_10000274_pt1 | contig 73196 bp, 60 predicted proteins | sample KB31754_FD_96462 | JGI IMG/M metagenome (GOLD analysis project Ga0134128, IMG submission 96462) | Terrestrial soil microbial communities with excess Nitrogen fertilizer from Kellogg Biological Station, Michigan, USA - KB3-175-4 | ecosystem: Environmental > Terrestrial > Soil > Unclassified ... | reverse complement strand
CCCCCCAGCTCCAACGCCACCCCCGGCATCAAAGCCACCCCCCGGCGTCAAACCCACCCCCCGGCCTCAAAGCCAGCCCCGGCATCAAAGCCAACTCCGGCGTCAAAGCCAGCCCCGGCATCAAAGCCAGCCCCCGTCAAACAGGCAGTCCGCCCACCCCGAAACATACCCGAAAAGTGGTATAATGGCCATGCTCCCCCAGATTGGCCGATTATTTGTTGCCGTATCTCCATGACATCGAAGCAGAGCGCCGGCATACTCCTGTACCGGCGAAGAGCCGACCACCAAACCGCCGCACCCGGCTCCAACCTGCTAGAAGTATTTCTGGTACACCCCGGAGGACCCTTCTGGAAGAACAAGGAGGCTGGCGTATGGACGATCCCCAAAGGCGAATTCACCAGCGACGAACCCGCCCTGGACGCCGCGGTGCGCGAATTCCGCGAAGAGACCGGCACCACGCTCAAAGGCCCCTTCCAAGCCTTAAGTCCCATCCGCCAGAAGGGTGGGAAACGCGTCTTTGCCTGGGCCTCCCCCGGCGACCTCGATCCCACGAAACTCGTCAGCAATACATTTGAATTGGAATGGCCCCGCGGCTCCGGCAAACAAGCGACCTTCCCCGAAGTGGACAAAGGCGGCTGGTTCTCCCTCCCCGACGCCCGCGCCATGATCAACCCCGCCCAGGTCGGTTTCCTCGAAGAACTCGAGGAAACCGTTGATGGACGATCATCAGATCACGCTTAACCTCAGCGCAATCTTACAACAAGTAAAAAGGAAAAAATAGACAAGGAATAAAGGGCCTAAATGTGAATGGACAACACAAAATTACCGCAGATCCGCCCCACGCACAAAATTTTCTGCGCCTCACAAGAGGAAACCCGTAGCCCTTACCATCAATTAGGCCTCAGGCCGATATCGCTGCCAAGCGAATTCACCTCCTCACAGATCCGCGCGAAATTCCGCGAATGCACATGCATCACCACGATGCCAAGCAGATTCTTCAATCGGCCATACGCATGCGGCTTCGTAATAAAACACAAGGCGCCCAGATCGTCCGCGATCATCCTGTCCTTAACGTTGGAAGACGTCGTATACACGATCACGGGGATATTCTTGTACTGTTCCTCATTCTTCAGCCGCATGAGGAATTGCCAGCCGTTCATTATCGGCATGTTGATATCCAGGAATACAATGTCGGGCTTGGCAATATCCTGGCCAATCAGCCGCTTCAGCGCCTCCGAACCATCGGTGGCCTGGTCGCAGACGATGTCGGGGTCTATGGAAGCCAAAGCCTCGCTGAATAATTCCCGGTCGTCTGAATCGTCGTCAATGACTAAAAATCGTTTGCTCATACGCTTACTCTTAAATGCTTCTTTCTGTTTGCGAAAGCGGAAGCCGGACAGTGAATACAGCGCCTTTACCTTTCACCCCGGTAGCGCTTATACTACCATGATGGCGTTCCACGATCTTTTTACATAGCGCCAGGCCCAATCCTGTTCCCTCGAATCTGTCCTTACTGTTTAGTCTGGCAAAAGCCTCGAAGATACGGTCGCTCTGTTCCTGATCGAACCCGATACCGTTGTCTTTCACCGTTACTTCTGCAATTCTTTTGCCAGCCCCCTCCGACAGTCGTGAAGCAATGAAGATCAATGGTTTATCGACCTCCGATGAGAATTTCAAAGCGTTGTTTACGAGATTATAAAAGAGTTGATAAAGCAACACGGATGCCCCTTCCAGGGTGGGCAGTTTTTCTCTGCGCAATTCGGCGCCGGCCTGTGCGATCGGCACTTCGAGATCGGCTTCGATATTGTCAAAGACGTCATTGAGGTCCACCGCCTCTATCGTCTGTTCGTTACTGTTAAGGATACTATAAGTAAGCACGCCCTCGATCATCGTACTCATCCTATTGGTGGCATGCAGGATCTTATTCAAAAACTTTTTTGCCTCGTCAGGAAGCAGCACGCCATATTCTTCCAACAACCTGCCGGTAAACGTTCGCACTTTTCGCACCGGCTCCTTGAGATCATGGCTCGCCACATGGGCAAATTGCATCAGGTCCTCGTTGCTTTGCTTCAGCGAGACATTCAGCCGCCGCAGCTCTTGCGTTCGCTTACGCACCGCCTGTTCCAGTTTTTCTGCATAATCCCGCAACGCCGCCGCCCGCTCTTTGGCGATGCGGATATTCGACTCCACCCTGGCAATGAGCTCTCGTCCACCAAAGGGTTTCACGAGATAATCGTCCGCCCCCGCCTTGAGTCCTTCGATCTTCGCCTCTTCACCCGCCCGCGCACTAAGCAGGATCACCGGCGTGGCCTGGATCTCCGGCGTCGCACGGATCGCCTTGAGCAGGCTGAACCCATCCATCTTAGGCATCATCACATCCGAAAGCAGCAGATCCGGCCGGTAGGCCTGCATCTTCTCCAGCGCCTCTTCGCCGTCCCTGGCGGTGATCACCGTGAACTGCGGCGCTAGCAGCCGTTGGACGTATTCCCGCATATCGGCATTGTCATCGGCTAACAGGACCCGGTAGTTCGGTCCACGGCCCGTAGCGCGAGTAAGAGCAGGGTCGTCCCCTCTGCCGCCTGGCTCCGCATCGGTACTTCCCTCATCCTCCACCCATTTCATCGCCTCCGTCACAAAGGCATCGGAATGATGCACCTTGACAGGCGCCATCGGCGTATGCACGACGCGATCCTGCGGCAGATGCTTCATACCCATAGGTATGGAGACCGCAAAGGTAGAACCCTCGCCTTTCCGGCTGGTAACGCCGATCGTCCCCTGATGCAAACGCACCAGCTCGCGCACCATCGCCAGCCCGATACCCGTGCCTTCGAGACTGCGGCCGCCGCTGTTTTCGATCCGATGGAACCGGTCGAAGATCTTGTCGAGCTGGTCTTCGGCGATGCCCACACCCGTATCGCTAACGCCAACCACTACCCGATCACCCATCTGCCGCACCTCTACCGAAATGGAGCCGTCATGACTATATTTAAAGGCATTGGAGAGGAGGTTCAGGATGATCCGTTCCCATAGGTCCGTGTCCACATAGACCTCTCCATTTATAGGTTCCGCATGGACGAGGAGCTTCATCCCCGCCTTCTCGATGGTGCTGCGGAAGGTGCTGGCAAGATCGAGGGTCAGTGCGCCGATGTCCACCCGCCGGAACTTGCCCTCCAGCCGGCCCGCCTCGATCCGCGAGAATTCGAGCAGGGTGTTCACCAGCTTCTGCATCCGGAGCGCGTTTCGATAAGCGACTCCGAGACGGTATTTGTTGTTCTCGAGCGAGGCGGGGTCGCTCAACAGATCCTCTATGGGTCCGAGGAGCAAGGTTAGCGGAGTGCGAAATTCATGACTGATATTGCTGAAGAACAAGGTCTTCGCCCGGTCGATCTCCGCCAGCGCCTCCGCCCGGCTGCGTTCCAGCTCCAGGACCCGGATATCGGCAAAGCTGGTAGCGAGCTGGTCGGCTATCAGCGTAAAGAAATTGATATACCGTTCATCCGGCTGTCGGTACGGGCTGACCCCCATTACCAGGAAACCCGCCGTCAGAGCACCCCCGGCCTCGAAGACCGGCAACGCGATCGCCTTGTCCGGCGCCACCTCCCATCCCCCTTGGGGCATGATACCCAGCAAATCCTTAATGCCTTCAATTACCTGCGGTGCCTTGCTCTCCCGGGCCCGCAACAAGGCCGCCGCCAGCCCGGTGTCATCCGTGAGCCTCAGCACCCCCGGCACCCCCGCCGCCGACGCCCCCAGCGCGGTAGAATGCGTAAGCCGCACCTCCTGCCCATGTGGCTCCCCCGCCGCGATTCCGCCCGCGTCCCCCATCGAATAGTAAAGCGCAAAAGGAAAATCCCACCCATTGTGGCTCAACGCGTCCATGAGCCGCTCCACCGCCTGGCTATAGGATAAGCAGTCGGTGAGGTTCTTGCCCAGCCGGGTAAGCGTCTGGAGTTGCCGCTCGCTGAGGATGCGGTCGGTGTCGTCGACGTTGAAACAGATCATGCCCGCCGTCCCGCCGCTGGCGCCGGGGATCGGGGTATAGCTAAACGTATAATAGGTCTCTTCCGGGTAGCCGTTCCGTTCCATAATGAGGAGCTGCGACTCCACATAGGTCCCGGTGTCTTCCTCCATCACGGTATGCAGCATCGGGCCGATCTCCCGCCAGATGGCCTTCCAGACCACGGAAGCCGGCATGCCCAGCGCGGAAGGGTGATTGCCCCCGACGATGGCGATATAAGGATCGTTATAAAATTTGATGAGCTCTTTCCCCCAGCCTATCCATATCGGCTGGCGGCTATCGAGCATAATGCGGACGCAGGTACGCAAACTCTGGGGCCAGGATTCCACAGGCCCCAAAGGTGTCGTCGCCCAATTGTACTCACGAATACGCCGGCCCATCTCGCCGCCGCCCGATAGGAATTCAGGGATCACCATAAAGTGTTGAGGCCTAAGTTAAGACCCAGCCGTTTATAAACAAAAAAAGGGCCAGTGCGTGCCACCTGCCTCCAGCCCACGCGGCACCCCGGCTCGAACATTCCAGGCGTCCCGGCTCCGGCATCCCCGAGTCTCCCCCGACCCCCGGGCCCCGCGGCCCCAAGGCCCCCGCCCCATAAGACAAACCCGGCCTTTTCAGGGGCCGGGTTCTCGAACGCTAATATCTGTCCTTCGGGCGAAGATGCGTCCGCATCTTTATGGCTATTGGGTTCTGTAAGTACTATTTCTTCTTGGGATAATTCATCAGTTTCATCTCCACGCGGCGGTTCTGCGCCATCCCCTCCGGCGTCTCGTTACCCGCCTTCGCCTTTCCATAGCCAATATAATCCAGTCGGCCGGGAGCGATGCCTTTTTTGACCAGGAATTTATAGACACTGTGTGCCCGGCGGGTCGACAACGCTATCTCCCGGGCGTCCGGGCCCTCGCTATCGGTATACCCTTCGATCCGCAATCTCAAGGTCGTATCGCTCTCCAGCACCTCGACGACGCGATCCAGTTCGTTGAGGGACACGGGTTCGATATTAGCCTTCGCCCGGACGAAGAACACCCGGTCCGCGGCCCTGTTCACCTTGTTGATATATTCTTCCTTGATCGGCGGGCAACCAAAATTGCTCTTGACCCCTTTCACCAGCGGACACCTGTCGTCATCGTCATTGACGCTATCCCCGTCCGTATCGGGAGCGGGACAGCCCTGGAAATTGGGCGAGCCCTTGACGCCGGGACACTTGTCTTTGTAATTGGGAACGCCGTCGCCATCGTCATCGGGGCAGCCAAACAAGGGGATGGGGCCCGCACTGTCCGGACACTGGTCCTTGGAATCTACGACGCCATCGCCATCGCGGTCGTCGACGAGTTTTTTGTCGCGGTAGACGGTATCTGAAAGCGTGGGCTTTTTGTCTTTGCTCGAAGTATGCTGAAAGATGGGAATAGTCAACCCCATATGCGCATCAGCAGCCTGTATCCGTTGCTTCATCAGGCTTGAGAGGACGCTGCCGCTGCCTACGAAGAACGGGCCGACCCGCACACCCGCGCCCCAGTTCAGCTGACCGTTGGCGCTATACGACACCGGCGAGTAGACGCTCACCCATTTCTTCTCCAAACGCGGCGTCACCGTCAAGGTGGTCACGTAGTTGGGGGTCATGGGGTTGCTCGCCGATTCCATATTCAGCAACACATCGCCGTTGATATAAAGCCGTTTGTAGATCTCGTAGTCGAGGTTGAGATGGAGGGCCGTCGGCAGGCTCACTTTCGTCAGGGGCGCCGTGCCTTTGGAGGTGATCATCCCCGTGCTCTGAAGCCGGTTGAAGTAATCGTTGAACGACTCACCGCTGAGCTTCGCGAAGTCCTGGGTATTGTCGCCGGTCGCCGTCAGCGTATACTGCTTACTGTTAGCCGAATTCGTGTAGTTGATAGAGCCGATGTCCGTTACGGCGAGGCCGAGGCGGAATTTCTCTATGGAGGGGTCGGCGCCTTTGACCTCGTAGGTGAAGCCGAGGTCGAAGCCAAAGCCTTTGCCCGCATTTTTGTTGATGATATTGGAGAGGCTCGTGCCGCTGCCTGCGTTGTCGAGGTTGGCGCTATACTGGGCGGTGACGTCGCCTTGCAAGTTGAGGATCTGATTGGTGGGGTCGATCTCGATCTGCAGCGGGCCCGAAGCCATGCTGGAGTAGCCGAGGCCGATCACGTATTTGCCGGTGACGCCGAGTTTGAACTCCGATTTTTCGTCGCGCCAGAGGACCCGGGCGTAGGTCAGACCCGCTTCGGCGAACGCGTTGGCCTTTACCTGTAGGCTTGCGTTCTCGACATTCATATTATAGAAGTTGGGGTTGGCTTCGCCGGTGAGGCGGAACAATTGGTCGCCGAGGTTGTATTCGTTACCGATCACCCGCAACCGCGTGGTGATGCCGATGGCGTCTTTGGGCGTGAGGCTGATAGTCGCGCTGGGCCCGAGGATATCGACGTTGGTATAAAAGTATTTGTTGGCTGTATTCGAGCTCTTGTAAAAGCCTTCGCCCTCATTCATATGCGAGAACTTGAGGCTAAACAAGCGGCTGCGGTCCATCTCGTAGGCGTTGTTGCCCGCCAGCGCGCTGATGCTGAAGATATTGACATTGACTTTATATCGGCTATCCGCGATAGAGCTCGGATTCAGGATCATGCTATTGACACCGGCATAATTGTCATATCCATACCCGGCAAAGCTCTGGGAAAAAGCAGTTACACGACACACGACGGTCAATAAGAGGACGACCACCACGCTCTTGCTGATCATAACGTACAGGGTTCTTGGTTATTTAATAGGAATTGGATCGGATTTCTCCCGTGGATAACGGATATTTATCCACATTATTGTTTTCCCATACTAGATCGGCCCAATCCTACCCAGTTCCTCCCTACCTCGGCTTACTCAACGCCTCCACATCCACATCCCCATTCACCCTCACCTTATCGATAGCCACCTTCCCCAGCCCCCCGATGGTAATCGCATAAGGCAGCACATACCCCCCGGGTATCGCCCGCCAGTCGTCGAGGCCGATGTCCACCATACCGTCGGCATTCGCACTCCACCCGCCATTGCTGCCACCGCCCCCCATGATGCCGCCGCCGTGCCGCGTCTCCTTACGCAGATAGAAACTCTGCTGATCCACGGAATAGATGATCGACTCATTGTTCGGGAACCAGACCTGGAGTTTAAAACACGGATGCCCATCCAGCGTGTCGGTGCCTATCTTTTCGATCTTATTGCCCTTTTGCCGGTAGTCGATAAAAACCCCTGCGGGGTCGATCTCGGTCTGCAGGGCCTTGACCTGCTCCGCCTGCAGCGCCTTAAAGACGCCACCCGTCCGCGGACTCGAGATCCAACCCTGCCGCGGCGTCACGATGACCACCACCCTGCCTACGCCAAAATCGATCTCCTGGCGATACAGCCGGTCAAAGACCCGCCAAGTCCTGATCTTGACAGCCGTGCCGTTGTCAAGTACGCATGTCCCTTCCTGATAGAGTGAATTGATGGATTGCAGCTTGTCCTTGCCGCCTAACGCGTCGATCAGATGCTGAACGATAGCATCCGCACTTTGAGCTTTGAGAGAAGAAGAAGAATAAATGAAAAAGCACAAACTTGCGACAAGGAATCGATACATAGAATATTTGCCAAATTTAATGTTATTTCGTACTCAAATCCTGGTAAAACAAATGCAAATCCGAGGCCACCTGGTTAATATCATCGAACAAAAGATCGTTCCGGTCGAAATGCTCATCGAAGACGGGTTCATCCGTACTATTGCCCCTATAGACACAACAAACGCCGCTGCCGTTGCTTCTATTGGAACGGGAGGTCCATATATTCTTCCCGGCTTCGTCGACGCGCACGTACACATCGAAAGCTCGCTGCTCATCCCTTCGGAATTTGCCAGGATGGCCGTCGTTCATGGAACCATCGCCACCGTCAGCGATCCACACGAAATTGCGAATGTCTGCGGATTATCCGGCATAGAATTTATGATCAAAAACGGCAAAACAGCGCCCTTTTACTTCAATTTTGGCGCCCCCAGCTGTGTTCCTGCCACCCGTTTCGAAACCGCCGGCGCCACCCTCGACGTCGCTGCCGTCACCAGCCTGCTCGAACGCAAGGATATCAAATATCTCAGCGAGATGATGAATTTCCCCGGCGTTTTACACAAAGAACCCGAAGTCATGGAAAAGATCGCCGCCGCCAGGCGGTTAGGCAAGCCCGTGGATGGCCATGCACCTGGTCTTCGCGGCGAAGAAGCCCGGCAATATATCGCCGCCGGCATCGGCACGGATCACGAATGTTTCACCGCCGAAGAAGCCCTCGACAAGATACAAAACGGCATGCAGATCCTCATCCGCGAAGGCAGCGCGGCAAAGAATTTCGAGACCCTCATCCCGCTGCTCGACGATTACCCCGAACGGATCATGTTCTGCAGCGACGACAAACACCCCGACAGCCTGCTGGCCGGGCATATCGACCGCCTTTGCGCCCGCGCCGTTGCGAAAGGCATCGACGTCTTCAAAGTCCTCCGCGCCGCGTGTGTCAACCCCGTCCGGCACTATGGTCTCGAGCACGGCCAGCTCCGCCCCGGCGATCCTGCCGACTTCATCGTCGTCGAGGATCTCACCCACTTCAAGGTCCTCATGACCTATATCAAAGGGGAATGCGTCGCCGCCAATGGTGTCACGAAATTGGTCTCCACCCATATCGTAAGTCCTACGCCCGCCTCGGCCGGTGGCATGCTCGCCGCCTCGCCGGTGAACAACTTCAAGGCCGAACCCCGAAAGGTGGAAGACTTCGCCTATTATCTCGACAAATGGGGCGAACAGGAGAATGTAGAACAAGTCTATTGTATCGAGGCGCTGGATGGCCAGCTGATCACGAATAAGCTGATCATTCCGCTCGCCGATATCCCGCTGAAGGGCGGCAGGCTGCATAGCAACCCCGAAAAAGACATCCTGAAGATCGTGGTCGTCAACCGCTATACCGCCGCTCCCGTGGCCAAGTCGTTTATCAAAGGTTTTGGCCTCCGCAGCGGCGCCCTCGCATCATCCGTCGCCCACGACAGCCACAATATCGTAGCCGTAGGTGTCGACGACGAAAGCATCTGCCGCGCCATCAATCTCATCATCGCCCAAAAAGGCGGCCTCAGCTGTGTCGACCCCGACTCACCAACCCCCGAACTAATTCTGGGATTACCCGTAGCCGGCCTCATGAGCATGGACGATGCCTACCGCGTGGCCGAAGCCTATACCGCCATCGACAACAAAGCCAAGGAGCTGGGCTCCAGCCTCGGCGCACCGTTCATGACCCTTTCGTTCATGGCGTTGCTGGTCATCCCGCATCTAAAGCTCGGCGACCTGGGCCTCTTCGACGGCGATAAATTCGCGTTGCTCTAGCGGAAACATTTCATATATTTAAGTGAAGAATTAAAATCATCGCTATGTCCAGCATCACCACCCGGCTGGCCATCCGTCAGCTGCAAAAGAACAAGGCCTTTACCTTTCTAAATATTCTCGGGCTCACGCTGGGCCTGACGACCTTTCTGTTGATCGCCCTATACCTAAAGGACGAGCTTAGCTATGACCGCTACAACACAAACTCGCCCCGCATCGTCCGCATCAACAGCGACCTCGTCAACGATGGAAAACTGACATCTTTCGCGGACGCGGCACCCTCCGTAGGCGCGATCCTGAAAGCGAATTATCCGGAAGTAGAAGGCACCGCCCGTTTCGCCCCTGAACAAGGCGTCCGCTTCCGCCTCGGCAATAACGAACTCAACGAACGCTATGTAGCCACCGTAGACCCCGCGTTCTTTCAGATCTTTACGCTGCCGGCCGTCGAAGGCGATCCCATGAAAGACATGGATAAACCACACAGCATGGTCCTCACCGAAAGCGCCGCCAAAAAATACTTCCAAACGACGCATTGTATCGGCAGGACCCTCGAACGCACCGACGACAGCAACCGCCTCTGGACCGTGGTCGCGGTAGTGAAGGACGTCCCCAAACAAAGCTGCTTCAATGCCGATATCTTCGTGACGATCCGTGGCGTCGGCCTGCTCGAGAAGAACCACAACCTCTTCTCGCTCTTCCCCATGTCGACGTTCGTGGTATTAAGATCAAAGGAAGACAAGCCTGCCTTCGACAAAAAGCTCGCCGGCTTCATGCGGCAATTTGCCAAAGGCTATGCCAGCTACGAAGATGCAGGCGGGGGAAAGACCGCCTTCCGGCTCAACTCGACTCCGCTCACCGACATCCATCTTCATTCTCACCGCACCGACGAGCTCGCAAACAACAGCGACATCGAATACGTCTATATCTTCGGCGCCATCGCTGTCTTCGTTCTTCTCATCGCCGGCATCAACTTCATGAACCTGTCCACGGCCCGCTCCACCGCACGTGCCCGCGAGATCGGCGTCCGCAAAGTGCTGGGGTCGCGCCGCATCGACCTCATCCGTCAATTCCTGAGTGAATCGATCATCGTCACGGCCATGGCAGCCGTCGCCGCCCTGCTCATCACCCTGATCCTGCTACCGGCTTTCAACCATCTCACCGGCAAGGCGCTCGCACTAAACGGCAGCACCCTGAGCTGGCTGCTACCCGGATTACTGGCCATCATCGCCGTCGTGGGCCTTTTCTCCGGCGCCTGGCCCGCGTTTTTCCTGTCGGCCTTCCGCCCGGTGCAAGTGATAAAGGGCAGGATGACTACGTCGACGGCAGGAGGCGGCCTTTTCCGCAACGTCCTCGTCGTACTCCAATTCTCGATCTCCATCTTTCTGATCGTCGGCACCCTGGTGGTCTACCGGCAGCTTAATTTCATCCAGCAGCGCGACCCGGGTTACGACCGGGCGCAGGTCCTCGTCGTCAAAGATCTCGACGATATCGCGAATGGACAAACGCTAAAGCAACAAACGGTCCGCATCCCGGGCGTCCTGAGTGCGACGTTGACCAACTTTCTGCCTACCAGCGACCAGCGCTGGCACAACTGGGGCCATCTCCTCGCCGCGAATAGCCCCACCGTGGAGACGCAACTGTGGATCGTCGACGAGGACTATGTGCCCACCCTGGGCATGCACATCGCACAAGGCCGCAACTTCGCCCATGATCATCCCACGGACACGAGTGCGGGGCTTCGCGGAGCTGCTTCGCCACGCTCCGACTCGCCCGTGGCCTTCGGGGGCTCGGCCATCCTGAACGAAATGGCCGCGCAAGCTTTCGGCATTGCCAAAGACCCCATCGGCAAGACCATCGAATACCATTCGTATCTGGGAAAGCCAGTAGACTTCACCGTTATAGGCGTTGTAAAAGACTTCAATTTTAGCTCGATCCGCAACAGTGTGACGCCGCTCGTGATGGTGGACAGGCCGCAGGACAACGGTGACGGGCTCAACATTCGGGTGGCTCCCGGTCATGCTTCGGATGTCGTCGCGAAGGTTAGGGCCTTATGGGCAAAAGCCGCACCCGGCAGAAGTTTCAACTATTCCTTTATGGATCAGGATTTCGACGCGGTGTATAATGCAGAACAGCGTATGGGTCGCATCGTGATAGTGTTGACGACGCTCGCGATCGCCATCGCCTGTTTGGGCCTGCTCGGCCTCGCCGCCTATGCCGCCGAACAGCGCAGTAAGGAGATCAGCATCCGCAAGATCCTTGGCGCCAACGTCTCCGGCATCGTCGCCCTGCTATCAAAAAACTTTGCCCGTCTCATCGCCATCGCCCTATGCATCGCCGTCCCCCTCTCATGGCTGGCCATGCACGGCTGGCTCCAGAACTTCGCCTACCGGACGACCATCTCGCCCTGGCTCTTCCTCATAGCCGCCGGCATCATCCTCCTCGCCGCCATCGCGACCACGCTCTACCAATCCCTAAAAGCCGCCATCGTCAACCCCGTCGAAGCGCTCAGGTCGGAATAGCACAGCAGTTTAGTGCGCCTCCGCTCGCGCCCGCACAAGCAACACTGTGTCCCCCGCCGTTTGGTTCCGCAGAATTAAAGTGTCATCGAGAAAACGCAACACTTTCATTTTAACCCCGCCCAAATTCAGAAGCGTATCGCCCGTCGAAGACCACGTGTGATCGCTTACAATATCCCCCTCAAATAACCTTTCTCTTTGACCATTTTTATTGGTATAGCATTGCCATGTTCCCCCAGATTTGAAACAATACTCGCCAGAACATAATCGTGTCCGCCGTCATGTTCATTCCAGAACACGCTATCATTGCCAGCCAACCGGTACTCTAGCGACTTCGCTCATGTTTTTTGTTTTTTAGCATCTTTTCCCTCTCCCCCCAGCTCATAGTCTTCGCGAATATCTATATTCAGTACTCGCACGCCCGGTTTCAACTCATCCCCTGTCTGGCTGGGTGCAAACAATAGTTGATTGAACCCGGCGCTATCCGCATAATAGTTATAAAAGGTAAAACGAGCGGTATCTCCATTAATGAATCTCACCCCCAACCCCGGTTGGATGATGAATACCCTCGGCAATTTTGGTGAATAAAATATTGACACCAGGTTGATATTGGAGGTCTTGATGTAATTATCCGATGGCCTGATTATGCCATAATACTTACCTGGTACAATGTAACAGACGTTATTATACGTCTTCCAAACGGTAACACATTCGCCATCGCCAGCACAAAAAAATTTCCGCGACTCTCCGTACCAAATCGCCATCAAAAGCAATAGAGCAGGAAATATTAATACTTTTTTCATAATATCCCGGAGTATCACCAAATCATTTCCGTCACGTTCCCGGACTCGATCCGAATGGGGTTTAACTTGAAAGGCACTATTTCAACGTTCTGATCGACACCTATTGCGAATATGATCGCAGAAAACATAATTAAAGTGCTCATTTTCGAATCCGGATTTTAAGCAAACCAATCAGCCCAAGAATAAGAAACCCCTCAAAAAAACCGAATTCCAAATTTGTCTTCAAAGGAATATTGTGTCCAGTCCCCTGAGCTATTACCCAAAAAACGTGTTCATGGCCAAAAGGGCAATTGCCAAAATCATCGCCAACCTTAGTAGTGTTTTCATGTGGATATCCAACAAACTGTTGCAGTATGTTTCATATGTCGTCTACGCCTCATTCATGGGCCAGCGGGTTTGCACTAGAACGCCCAAAACGCCGCTCTTGTTGCATTTCCCCGTCGCCGACGCGGCCACCAGCCGCCTAATCATTAGCCTCGGGCTCCCGAAAAGTAAGTTTCCCGCCGGCATCGATCATAACATACTTCTGCTGACCTACATCCGTCAATGGAATGGAAATACTATATCCCAGCCGGATACTGTCTTGTTTCAAAGACATGCCCGGACACATAATAGTGGCATATCGTCGCAGCGAGACGTCGAGTAACGGGGTAAAATCTTTCTTGGTGATCACCCGATCCAGGATCGTTTCACCGTTCTTCTCGAGCCGCACCCAGCTGATAAAATTATGCGTGACAAAGCTATCCAGCTTATAATAGGATACATACTTCTTAGGAATGACGATTGCGCTGTCCATCAGGCAGGAATCTTTCACATATAGCCGGTAATGATCCGTCCCCAGTTTAAATCCCGAATCGATCACACACGGTTCAGTATACGAAGCGATATATTCCTCATAAAATCCTTTAAGCTGACTCTTACTGCCCTCCTCCTCGGATGTATCTGCCTTTGCCAGGGCTCTCGTCGTGTCTTTAGCTGCCCCATAGACCGGCGCAATCGCGGTAACAGCAGAATCCCGCGCGCCTCCGGCAACCCGTGGGACATTATGACATCCAACGCCGAAAGTCAGGAGGGCCCCGGCCGCTAACGCAATCCCCACAAGAACCGTGGCAGACTTGCCCATACCAAAAGATTTACACAAGCTTTATTCTGTGACTCGGAAGATAAAAATGAGAAAAACACCGTAACTGCGAAGCCTGGCGGCGTATCAACTGGCGGATAGGCGAAGGACGTCTTCTGGTCATAGAGGTCGTTTTCAGGTTCACCGAAGTAACCAAAAATTCTCCACACGAACAAAAAACGCCCTACACGAACAAAAACCACCCCGCGCGCTCAAAAATCACCCCGGCCACCCCGCACCACCGCAACAACCCGCCCCAAACCCGCCAACTGGCAGACCTTTTGCTCCAAGAAAGAAAAAGCCTCTCCATGGACGCAAAGGACGAAACAGTCCGCATCAAAGCGCTGCTCGCCGACCACACCCGGGCCGTCCGTAACAGAGACGTTTCGGCAGCCATCAAGATCTATGCGGATGATGTCCTCATCTTCGACGTCGTCGGCCCCCTGGCCCATCCCAAAGGGATCGCTTCCGTGGAAGAGAGGCTGGCGCAATGGCTGTCGACTTTTGCAGACTACGCGGTCATAGACTTCCAGCTGGTCGATGTCGCCGTCACCGCCGATGAACACCTGGCCTTTTCCCACTCCTTCAATCACGTCAACGCAAGACTCCGAACCGGTAGGATACTCGACATGTACTGGCGCGAAACCCTATGCTGGCGGAAGCACCACGGCGAATGGAAGATCATGCATTCCCATAGCTCGGTTCCATTCGATCCCACCACCGGCATGGCGTCTACCGGCCTGGAGCCACCCAGCCAGCCTTGAGCCGCCCCACGAGCCCCGGCTAACCCCTCGGCCGCTCGCTCCACACACGATACGTTAAATTCTTCGCACACAACCCCGCCAGCTTTTCCAGCGCAACAACATTAAAGATATACTCGCGCAAATACACGCCGCCGTCGACCCCGCGCACAACGAGCTGGACCGATTTGACATGATCCGCTCCCGGTCTGTTCTTTATGACCCGCTGGAATTCCTCGAAGGAGCCGCAGCCCAGATGCTCCAGGACCATGGTGAACTCTTCCATCACAAGGCTCTCGAGGAGAAGTTCCTCAAAGGGCAGCTCGACCTCTACCGGCTCGCCTCTCTGCGTTCGCACGGTCCATCTATTGCCCTCCGGTGAATGGGTCTCTTCATTAAGCCAAAAGTCGATCCAGGTATTGTATTCCGTCTCCTCGATAAGATCGACATCATAGGTAGCTATTGCAATAGAGTTTGACATGTTGCACGATTTTCATTCCGGGTAGTGGATGCAAAATCCAGGCCGCCTACCGTGCGACCCGGCCCCGATAAATTTTTTTATCTTACATAAAAAAGATGCCCTATCTAATAACCACCCCGCGGCTCGGCCTGCGCCGTTGGCAGCCCGCCGACCTCGACCCCTTTGCGGCGATGAATGCAGATCGGGCGGTGCGGGAGTTCTTCCCGAACCTGATGACGCGGGAAGAAACGGCAGAAAGCATCAAGCGCCTGGAAGCTCATTTCGACCGGCACGGCTATACCTTCTATGCCCTCGACGTGCTGGAGACGGGCGAGTTCATCGGCTTCACGGGGCTCAAGTGTCTCGACGGTCCCGACACATTGGACCTATGGTTTGCCCCCTGCGTGGAGATGGGCTGGCGGCTGCGGCGCGAAGCCTGGGGGCGTGGGTATGCGCCCGAGGCGGCACAAGCGTGTCTCACCTATGCGTGGGAAGTATTAAAACTGGACAAGGTCTATGCCTATACAGCGGAGCACAACGCGAAGTCCCGGCGCGTCATGGAAAAGATCGGCATGACCCAATCCGGCCATTTCGATTATCCAACGATCGAAGCGGGGCATCCTCTGCGGCGGCATGTGCTCTTTGAGACCCGGCCTACCCTTCCCATTTGACCCCTTTTATTCCTATGACAAAATCAATTATACCCATTGATCAAACTCACCACCACCTTCGCCATCACATCTTTTTCTTCCGGCTTACTCTCCGCGATCATCAGCGTCAGAGCCACAAGTGCATTGTCCGCCAGCTTGCGCGAACCATCCGGCCGATAGAGAACGCCATTCTTCTCCAAAAACCAAACGAACAAAAAAGCAGCGATCCGCTTATTACCATCCGAGAATGTGCCGGAAATGCGCTTTAGGAAAATTAGCGCATTTCCCGGCAAAACGCTAATGTCTGTCCTTCGGACGAAAACGCCTTCGCGTTTTCAAGAATGATTCTTGATCACGAAATAAAGTAGATTCGCCGCCTTCTCCTCGACACTGGGATACAGATCCGCACCGCCAAAGGTCTGATAGATCGCCGCCAGCGACCCCTGAAACGACTCATCCTTCTCATTGCCGAACAGCGTGCTCCCGCCAAATTTATCACGCAAACTGTGGATCGCCCCCATGGCCGTGTCATAGGTGATCTGAAACAACTGCCCCGGCGAAGTCGCCTCGATCTCCAGCACCTGGTGATCATACTTGTCGAGCACATCCAGCGCATAAGTAAAATCCGTCAACACCCGAAGCAGGCCCTCCGCCTCGTCGCCCGAAAGTGCCTGCGAACTCGTGACATTCGTGATCAACGCCACCGCCTTCTTCAGCGATTCCAGCTGCGCATGCTTCTCCCGCAACAACTTTTCATTGTTCGCATAGCCTTTAACCAGATAGTCTTTGAGAACATTATTGGCCCATTTCCGGAAAGCGGTGCCCCGCTTGGAACTTACCCGGTAACCTACGGAAAGGATCATATCCAGGTTATAGAACTTAATTTCCCGGGTTATCTTTCGCTGCCCCTCTTGCTGGCTCACCTGAAAAAGCGTCGCAGTCCCGTCTTCCTCCAATTCGCCTTCCGCATAGATGTTTTTGATGTGGTTGGCAATGGTTCGAAAGTCTTTTCCAAATAGATCGGCCATGAGTGGTTGCGATAGCCATAAAGTTTCTTGCTCCAATTTCACTTCGATTTGAGGTCCGGCATCGCCTGTTTCATAGATCAGGACCTCACCCTTTCCGTTGTTCATGTGCAATAATTTAATTTTCAACGACATCGAACTCTCTCATTTTACAAGAGAGTTCAAAATCACTAATAATCAGTGCACACAAAAATACTAATTTAATTGATCAAACACCAATTAATTTGTGATTGCAGTCCCACAAGTGCTCCCTACTCACTCCTCAGTGCTCTCACCGGACTGCGCACCGCCGCCCGCAAAGTCTGAAAAGACACCGCCACACCAGTCACCAGCACCGTACAGAAAAGCGCCCCCGCAAACACCTCCCATCCCAGCGAAGTCCGGTAAGCAAAATCATCCAACCACCGCGTCATCAGCAAAGCGGCCAACGGCGCCGCCACCAAAAAGGCGATCCCGATCAACCGCAAAAAATCGCGCGTAAGCAAAAATGAGATATCGCGAACAGAAGCCCCCAACACCTTGCGTATCCCCACCTCTTTGGTCTTCTGCTCGATCATAAAGGCCAGCAGCCCCACGAGCCCAAGGATATTGATCGCAATGGACAAACCCGTGAACAGCTCGAAAAGCTGCTGTGTACGCCGGTCGTCTTTATAAAGCGCATCCACATCCGCATCGAGAAAACGCGCGTCGAAGATCGCATCGGGATACACGGCATGGAAAGCCTTCTCGATCGCGTCCATAGTGGCGGGAGTATAGCCGCGCGACAGCTGGATACCTACATTGTAATAAAAAAAGGGCAAAGGCACCAGGATCACCGGCATCACCGCCGTCCGCATCGACGCCACATGAAAGTCTTTGACGACACCGATCACCGGCGCGGCAACATCGTTGAACCCAAAGGTGACCATCTGGCCGATCGCCTCCCGCGGCGTCCGGTAGCCCAGTGCGCGAACCGCCGTCTCGTTGAGCACAAAGGCATACTGCTTCAGCGAATCGGGTACGTCGTGCGCGACTTTAAGCTCGTCGCCCTCGTTGAACCATCGGCCGGCCAGCAGCTGCAGGCCATAGACATCGAGATAGTTCCGGTCTGCTGCCTTCACGTTGACAGACATCGGTTTTGTCTTGAAGAGTTCGCGCCGGTTAAAACCCGTGCCCGCCGTATTATCCGCGACGGGCGCGCCCAGCGAGAAGGAGAACTTGCCGATGCCCGGAATATTCTCCAGCCGGCTGCGCAGGGCGCGTATCTTATCCGGCTTGTTATCGACGCCGACATCGACCACCATGTTCTTGTTAAAGCCCAGCGGCTGGGTGCGTACATACTGCATCTGCCGGCTCACCACGAAGGCGCAAATGATCAGTATCTGCGCCGTCATAAACTGAAAGACTACCAAACCCCGCCGCAGGAACAATAGGGAAGATTTCGGCGTGGAGACCTTGCTCTTCAGCGCCGTCACCGGGTTGAACCGCGACAACACGAAGGCGGGATAGATACCGCTCAGGATCGACACCAGCACCCAAAGCACCAGGAGGAACGCGACGCTCATCCATCCCAGCCAGGCTGTTGGGATTTGTTTGTCGAGAAAGTGATTCAGCGATGGGAGAAAAAACCCCGCCGTCGCAGCCGCGGCGCCAACCACAAGACCCGTCAGCACAAAAGTCTCCGTGAGCATCTGCCGCATCAGCTCGACACGCGTCGCTCCAAGCGTCTTGCGGATGCCCACCTCTTTGGATTTCTTCAACGCAAGCGCCGTGGACAGGTTAGTATAGTTGATACACGCGGCGAGGATCAGGAACAAGCCGATCGCCGCCAGCAGCGTAAGATACGAGCTGTTGATGGTATAAGCCGGATTGCTATCGGCGAAATCGGTATTGTAGTGGATCGCCCGCAGTGGTTGCAGCACGAGATGCGTCTTGTTCGTCGGGTCTTTGCTGACGAGGTTCTCTTTGATGAGATCGCCGAGGATTCGTTCGGTATGCGCCACCTGGCCCGGGATACCGCCGCCGCTAAAACCCACATAGGTATAGCCCTCCGCAGTAAGCGACCATTGGTCCAGTGAAAAGCCGCCGATAAAGTCTTTGTTGAACGAGGCGTAGGAAACCAGAAGGTCGTAGGGCAGATGAGTGTTGGGCACGGGATCGGCCACTACAGCCGCCACCGAAAGATCCAACTCGCTATTCAGTTTAAATCGCTTGCCAATAGGATCGGCAGTCCCAAAAAAGCGCTTCGCCGTGCTTTGCGTAAGTACCGCATAGCCTTTGTCGGCGAGGGCATGCTGCAAGCTACCTGCCAGGACCTTCAAGGGAAAGAGTCTCGGAAAAACGCTATCGACGAAGGCGACGGCGCCGGCTTTCATGATCTGTTGTCCCGGCAGCTGGATGCCACTTTCCTTATCGTAATCGATCTGGCTGACTAAAGCCCCCGGCATCGCTGCCCGCAGCGCCCGTGCAAGGGGATAAGGCGTCACGGCCTGATTCTTCGGCCCATGGTCATCCTGGGTTTGATTCACGACGCGGTAGACCTGCATGCCGTCGGGCGTATTCTTATCGAAGCTGGTCTCGTAGATGATCAGCAAGGCGATCAGCAAGCACGCGGTCACGCTGATGTATAGTCCCGAAAAATTCAGCAAGAAAAATCCTTTGTCATTGCGCAGCCGCCGCCAGGCCGCTTTAAGGTAGTTGGTCAACATACTCCCTCCCCGCACCCAAAAAAATGCCAATCCCCCAACTCGATGTCTCTCAGGCTTTTACCCGCCAATTCATCCCCACTTTTGTCCGCTTTCGATACATCCTCCGTCCGCCTCCGATCAACCCCGGCGCATCACTCCTTCACCACCTTCACCGTCTCCCGCACCTGCGATCCAACCAAAGAAACAAGATATACCCCCGCAGCCAACCCCGACGTCCCCGGCAAAACAAACGTATTGACACCCGCCACAAACGTCAAGACAGAAGTCGACAACACCTTCCCCGACATATCCATCAACCGCACACTCACCGGCCCGCCGCTACCAACCGTCACGCGCAACGTACACGCACTAACAAAAGGATTGCTAAGCACCACCACCCCGCGCCCACCCGAAGACACATCCACCACCACAATCGGGCTATAAGTAAACGTCCCATCCGCATTCACCATCTTCAACCGATAGTAGTTCTCCCCCATCGCAGGGTCTGCCACAAAATATTGATACGCGCCCGCCCAGCCCGATCCGGCCCCCGCCGCCCCGGAAGCCCCCGCAGTCCCGGAAGCCGCCGCAGTCGGGGAAGAAGCAGCCGCCACTGCCCCGAGAGGAGAAAACCCCACCCCATCGGCAGAACCCTCGACTTCATAGCGCAAAAAACCCGTCTCATCCGCCACCTGCCAATGCAGCAGCACCCCCGTCCCCTGCAACATCCCCGTAAACCGCTCAAGTGTCACCGGCAACGGCAACCCCACCGGCCCCGCCACATAAAATCCGCTAAACCCCGTCACCGGGAAGCTGACCTCCCACCAATTCTTCGCGCTGTTCCATACAACATTGCTGGAACCGGGAGAGATCAGCACCGATGCAGGCCCCGGCCCTGTCCCGCCGGAGTAATTGCCGGGTAGGGTACCCGACCCGTGGTATTGCGTAATGGTTAGCCGAGCCGCACCCGCCGCATCCGAAGAAGAGGTCGGCAGCGACATAGCAGCGTTATTCACCACCGCATTGTATGCATTGAATTCACTTTGTAAAAAATAAAGCGTAACCGTCGCCGTCGCCGTAGATGCATTGGAAGCCGGCGTGATATCATAATGCCGCGTCACATAAGGCACCCCCTGATAACGCTGAACCGAAGCATCCAAGGTCACGGCCGCCGTCACGCTCCCGGCGAGAGGCGAAGCCCCCGAAGCGACAAGAGAAGCGATCTCCCCACAGTTCGCCGACGTCACTATAGTCGTTCCCGAACCCACCGTAAAAGTAGTCGACGAAGAACCCGAAGCCAACGAAGCAGGCGCAATGACCGTCACCACGCCATCCGCTACAACATCCGCCGACCCGACACTGTCGGCAACCGGCTGTACATTATCCGTCCCCGTTACCCCATTGTTCGTAAACGTCACCGTCGCCGTCCCATTGCTCTGGATGGCCCCCTGGGCTGCCGTAAGCGTTCCCGAAGAAGAAGAAAAAACCACCGGTACCCCAACAAAAGCGCCCAGCAGCGCAGCAGAAATGCTAGTACCCGCACTGTTCCGTGTAAAGCCCGCCGTCATCACCGTAGCATTTCCTCCCGCTCCGGTGCAGATGCTCGACGCACCGGCAGAGCACGTGAGCTCCAGGTAAGGCGCCGAAGTCAATGTTCCGGTACTCGCACCCGTTAGCCCCGCATGTGGGTCCGGCACACCGGTAGGCGCCACATTTTTCGCCCACCAATTATTGGTTATATCCACATTCCCCGAGCCGCCGCCTACCGCCACGTCGGGGAATTCAACCTGCGCCCTGTTCCCGTAAAATCGATTATAATTGATAAAAAATGTACTGGGAGTATTATTCAACACCTGGATCGCGCCACCCGCACCGGCCTTGCTTAAATTCCCGATAAATGTATTGCCCGTTATAGACACCGCCGATGAAGCCGTGCCCCCCTGCGTGGCGATATAGATGGCCCCGCCCTCGGACCCGTTCGAAGAAACCGTATCGCCGCTAAACGTGCTGCCCGTAATGGTAAGCGAGCCGGCTTCGCTGCTTTGCAAAAATTAATAGATCGCCCCGCCGCTGCCTTTGTGATCCGAGCAATTCATAAAAGTACAATTGGTGACGGTAAAGACGCCGCCACCCTCCATCGCTACCGCGCCGCCATTACTCACCCCCACCGTCGCGTTCGAATTCTGCGTCGAATCGTTGATAAACGAACAATCCTGCAGCACCGTGCTATTCGATGGGCCGCCGGCCTGGATGGCGCCGCCGCCGATGGCATCGCTGCTCAACGCCCCACCCTCGAACGTTACCCCCGAGATCGTGATATTGACATTGCTGTTTAAAGACTGATTGATGTTAAAGATCCGGTCCGCGGCACTTCCGGGAGCCATTTTGATGATCGTCTGGCCGGCGCCGGCCCCCGTGATCGTTATCGTCTCCGGCACCGATCCAAAAGTGATCGACCCCAGCGTCAGCGTATAGGTCCCGGCGGCTACCGTGATCGTGCTCGTACCGCCAAGATCGGCCGCTTCTATCGCGCCACGTAACTGACTCGTCGTAGCATCGCCATCCGTCGTATTGTTGACGGCGTATTGTGCGGAAACCCCAAAGGACCGAAGCGCAAGCACGACAAAAAGCAGTAGATTTAGTCTCATACGATAAAATTTAGGTTACCACCGCAAAATAGCTATCAACCATGCGGCGGAAATTCACCCGCCACACAAATACCGATGGTGGTCACCAGGTAGGACATGAGGTTATTATGTGGCAAAGTGCCGCCCGTCGAACCTACTAGTGCGGGATTCAGCGCCTGGGGATTCGTCATCTGCGAAGCAAAATAGTTCGGCGCCGGCTTCGCGTTCTCGGGGCCGGACCAAACCTTGCCGCCGGGGGTCTGGCTCACCGGTTTGGTCGTAGCACTGGGGTTGTGGCTATGCATCGCCAGTTGTGAAATGTTCAGCGGCACCTGCGCCTCGCCCCCCGTCTCGCCAAGTACCCGTGGTGAGAGCCCATTGCCCTGCCCCGAATGCATAGGCGATATCCCGCCAAGATCGGGTAACTGAAAAGTACTCACGCCATTTCCCCCGTACGTCGTACCAAGCAGGGAAAAAAGCGCGGTATTACGCTGGATCGGCAGTACCTGCCCATTACAGCTGATAAAATTCTGGGGTGCAAAGCCACACCCGAACATCGTAATCTCTCCTACGTAAGGCATAGAAATAGTATTAAATGGTTAAGGACGGGTCGGGAAGATCCCTGTTAAGGAAATACAAATATTAAGGGTTAAAAAGGGAGACATATTCTGATGCGGCACGCCCAGCCCCGCTGTCATCAGCGCTTTGGGTGCCATCGTCTCAACGAGATGCGAACCATAAGGCGTAAAACCCGTATTCGATGCCCAGTTATTACCAGCCGCTATATTCTTGTCGGGCGAGTTCGAGCTCGCGCTGGGGGTATGGTTGTGCAGCGGCATCTCGGGGATGGTAAGCGCATGTTGCGACTCACCACCGGCCTGACCCCAGACATAGCCGGAATTATTCCAATTCATCGGCACCCTGCCCCGGAAATCGGGCAGATTGAAATAAGTCCTTCCATCCCCGCCAAACGTGGTCCCCAGCAATTGGAACAACGCCGTGTTCGAAGCGATGGGAAGCGATTGTCCATTGCACTGCGCCCATCCCCTGGGAGCAAAATTGAAACTAAAGATGCGGATCTCTGAGAGATATTGCATGACTATCGGCTTTTAAAGATGATTAATTTTCGGCGCCATATTCAGCCGCGACCTCAAAAGGTTGCGGTGGCGTAGGAAAAATCCCCGCCCAGGCGATGATGAAATTCACACAAAGAAAAGGCGACATATTATCGTGCGGTTTACCCTGACCGGCGACGCTGATACCCAGGTTGCTCATCTGCTGCATAAAGGTGATCTCGTCGGCGTATACATTGGCCGTCGTCACCTGTCCCCAGGCAAGCCCCTTCGGCGTGTCACTGCCACCTGTATCCGAAGCCTGAACGGTATGGCTATGGGCAGGCAGGTTGAGCTCGAGCAAGCTAACCTCCTCCAGGCCGCCGGTTTGGGCAAGGGCATAATTGCCGCCAACATGAATAGGCACCCTGCCACGCAAGTCGGGCAGCATGAAATTGGATTGGCCGTCCCCGCCGTAGGTCGTCCCGATCACGGAAAAAAGGGGGATATATTCGCTAATGGGGAGTGTCTGGCCGCTGCAGAAAAAAAATCCACTGGGCGCAAAATTACCGCCGAACATCCGGATCTCTCCGATAAGAACGTCGTCGGGCATAGCAGGCGTTTCTGGCATAGCTTTTAGGTTTACTGGTTAATAGGACCCAAAACTAGCCCAAAAGCCCCCGCCACCCGGGCCGATGTATGTAAACAGCAGGAATTTGTATGTGAACGGCCCCCTACCTGAAGTAAAACTTGTTCAGGAAATCCTCCCGGTAATTCCTGCCGAGCGGCAGCGAGAGCTTCCCGATCCATATCTCCCCATCCGAAAACGAAGACATGCGGTCGATATTCACCGCATAACTGCGATGGATCCGCACCAGCTTTTTAAATTGTATCTTCTCCAGCAGCTGTGCGAGCGAGACCCGCAAGGCAAACTTCCGCTCCGGCGTATACAGTTGTACGTAATTATTATCCGCCTCGAGATAAAGGATATCCTGTAACGCGATCTTCACAAACTGCACATTGTTCTTCACAAAGATGCTGTCCTCCAGCTGCAGGATCATCTCCTTATCGGCCCCCGCGCTTCCTCTGGATTCAAAAGGAATAACCGCCGCCCCGCCAGTCCCTGCGCTAGCCGCAGCTCCACCAAGCACCGCCCCCCGCACCACCGCAAAATTCGCGAGCGCCAGCTCGATAGCGATCCGCACATTCGGCATACTATACGGCTTGGACAAAAAGGCCGCCGGATGAGTCCCCTTCACCCGCTCCACCGTCTTCGCATCCGTCAGCGCACTGAGATACACGATAGGCACCGCCCGCAACCGCATCAGCTCCGCCGCCGTGTCGACCCCATCCAGCCGCCCGCGAATATGAATATCCATCAACACAATATCGACCACCTCCCGCGAAAAGATCTCGCGGGCCTCCTCGAATGTATCGGCAATGCCGGCAACCCGATAGCCGTCCCGCTCCAGCCCCGCGGCCAGCTCCAAAGCGATTACCTGCTCATCCTCGACTATCAATATATTGATTTGCATAAGCAATTAGGCCGCCGCCTCCTTGGGTATCGTGATCGTGATCTCCGTCCCCGCCATCCCGCCCGCGCCAGTCCCCGCCGCACCAACGCCCGCGCCAGCCAAAGCCGCCATCTGCTGCGTCGCCCGCAACTGCTTACAAAGCGCCCCGATAAGCTGCTTCCCAAAGGAGTCCTTCCCCTGCCGCCACCGCTCCTCGTCGATCCCCACGCCATTGTCACGAACCACCAACACCAGATTCCGGTGATCCTGCTCCAAAGAAATGCGCAAAGCCGGCCGTCCCACCCCCGGGTAAGCATACTTAAAGGCGTTAGTCACCAGCTCATTGACGATCAACCCTATGGGTAAAGCCTGATCGATATCCAACACATCGGTGCATACGGAAATATCCAGCTCGAACCTATCCCTATCGTATCCATAAGACGACAACAGCGACTCGCAAAGATCGACCAGGTACTCCCGGATATTCACACGACTCAACGCATCATTCTTATAAAGCCGCTGATGGATGAGACTCATGGCCTGCACCCGGTCCTGGCTCTCCTGCAGCACGCTGATGGCCGCCGCATCCTCGCTCTTATAACGCTGCAGTCCCAGCAAAGAAGAGACGATCTGCAAGTTGTTCTTGACGCGATGATGCAGCTCGCGCAACATGACCTCGAGCCGAACGCTCTGATCGGCGATCTGTCTCTTCTGCGCCCCCAACCGCGCGATCAGATAGCTAAAGCCTGCAACAAGCACCACCAAAAACGTCAGCACGACGACAAGAAAAGCGATCTCCTTGTTCTTAGCCGAATTCTCCGCATTGAGTGTCTTGATGTCCATTTCTTTTTTGACGCCGTTGTATTTCTCCTGCAGCGCAACGACCTCCTTGGTCTTGGCCAGGCTCGTCATGCTGTCATTAAGATCCATGGCGGCCTTATAATAGTGGAGCGCGCTGTCGTACCGCTTGTCCTGATCGAAACAAACATAAAGCTGATCATACGAATCATACCGGCGGTCCGCCAGATCCAGTTCCGTCGAGATCGCCAGCATATCCCGGGCATAATAGATCGCGCTATCGACTTTTCCCAAAGCAAGATACGCCTCCGAAAAGTTGTTGTCATTATAGGTAAGAGCCGCCCGGTTATTCCTGGCCCGGTTAAAGTCCTGCGCAAGCCGGAGATAGCGGATCGTCCCACGCGGGTCATTCTTATATTCGAGAAAGATCTGCGAGATATTGTTGTAGAACATTCCCAGCATGTCCTTTCCCTTGCCGCTTCGGTTAACCAGGTCGAGCGCCAAAAGATAACGCGCATAGGCCGTATCGTAATAGGATGCAAACTCTTTGGTTTTTGCCTTATCGCGATAGATAATGCCTTGCGTGTTGAGGGCGTTACACATTCTCGCCGTGTCGTGGCCGCTCGAGAAAAAGCCATAGGCCTGGATCGCCTGATCGATGGCCTGGTTGATCAGCATCGGGTTTCTGTTTCTGGCCGAGATATCCTTGTAGAGCAGCGCGGTACACATCGCGCAATTGCCCTGGCCCAGCCAGTCGTGAAGCGAGTCATAGATGGCCCTCGCCTCCGTGAAGTAGGGCATGACGGCAGTATAGTCGCCTTTGCTCCGATAGTAATTTCCGAGTTGGACGCCCGCGTCCGCATACTCCTGACGGTTATGATTCGCGACAGCCAGCGCCCGCGCCTGCAGCAGGTAGTAATCGGCGGAATCGGGATCGGTCTCGAAGAAGGGGTGAGCCTTCCGCATCAAAGCCTTAAACCGCGCCGTGTCCGCAGGCGCCGGCCCCTCAGCATGCAGAGCCGCCGCAACAAGCAAACAAACAGCAAGCAATGACACGATTCGCATACGAAATAAATATTAAAGGTGGGGCCAATATCTGCGTCGCTTCGCGCCGCGACGACCCTACCGGGTGGTCCGCGTCACCCCATCCGGCAACGGCACATTCATCGCCTTCCCGAGATAAACCACCCGCTTCAGCGGGGTCGCAGTCGCAGCCTCCCCGACTCCCTTGCCCTCACTCACCATAACGATATTGAACACACGCTTCTTCAACATCCCGGGAAAACTGCCGTGAGTCTCGCCGATCTCGAGCATATGCCGCTTGTCGTGATAAGCGATCTTTGTCGTAGCAAACTGCCCCTCCTCATACTCATACCCGTCATTCGCATCCTCATAAAGGGTGAACGTTCCATCCCCGCCGGGATAGATACGCAGCTCGATCGTATCAGCCGGCCGCTCGGTAGCATACTCGAGCTCCGGTCCCATCGGCACCACCGAACCCGCGCGTACATAAAGCGGCATCACGCCTATAGGCGCATCCGCGTCGACCCGCTCACCGCCATGTACCCGCTTGCCCGTCCAGAAATCATACCACGTGGCGTTAGGCAAATACACGCTGCGAGTAGCGGCACCTGGCGTAGTCACCGGATTCACGAGGAAAGCCGGCCCAAACATATACTGATCGCGAACCCCATACACCGCCGTATCCTCCGGGAAATCAAAAGCCAGATCCCGCATGATCGTATAGTTGTCCTGTGTCACCGCCCCAGCAAGCGAATAGATATAAGGAAGAAGCCGATACCGGAGCTTATCATAGTTCAACAAGATCGAACGCGTCGCCTCATCCCAATTCCGCGAATACAACGCCCGCTCCCCCTTACCATGGATCCTAAAGATCGGACAAAACGTGCCGAATTCGAACCAACGGGTGAAAAGTTCCCTATTTGCCGCCGTACTCCAATTCGGCGCCTGCCAGTTGAGATGATACCCGCCGATATCCGAAGTCCAATACGGTATCCCCGAAACACAAGCGTTGATACCCTGTGGTACCTGGTCCTGGAAATCATGCCAGGTACACTGAATGTCAGATGACCAGAGGGTTGCTGCATTCCGCTGCTCCCCCGCAAAACTCTGCCGCGCGAGGAAGAACGCCCGCTTGCCGGGGATATCCTTGCGCCAGCCCTTATAGACGCCGTCGGTATGCATCAGCGAATAGGTATTGAAGTAATCCACACCCCGGCCCGTATAGAACTGAGCCAGCCGCCGGGCATCCAACAAATTGCCATTATCCGGTTCACACTGATCGATCCACCACGCATCCCAGCCATACCGTTTGATCAAACTATCCCGCGCCTGCTCCCAGTATAGTTTCCGGGCATTGGGATTATGCGCATCATAATAGGTGTCGAAAGTATGCGTCACCACATTGTCCCACGTGATCGACGTCAGTCCGCCGATAGCTGCAAGCGCGTTATAATCGTTCGTCCCCTTGCCAAACACCGGCCATATCGAGATCATCCCATGCAAGTTCTCGGCATGCAGGGTGTCCAGCATACCCTTGGGGTCGGGATAACGCTGCGGATTCATCACATGCGAACCGATAGGCAGCGGCTCCCAGTAATACCAGTCCTGTACGATAACGTCCACGGGTATTTGCCGCGAGCGATAGCCCGAACCCGCCGCCAGCACCTCCTTCTGCGACATATACCGGTCCTGAGACTGAAAGAGTCCAAAAGCCCACTTCCCAAACATCGGCGCCCTGCCCGTCGCATCCCGGTACAGCGAGATGATCTTGTCGAAGGTGGGCCCGTAGAAGAAATAGTAGTCGACCTGGTTGCCGCTCTCCGAAACATATTTGAATTTGGTATTGCCGTCGACGCCGCCATAGAATTTGGAAGCCGAATAGTTATCCCACATCAGTCCGTACCCGCGGGTACTCAACAGCACCGGGATGGCGCCCGTCATATATTTGATCAGCATATCCTGGTCGCGGCCCTTGTAGTCGATCGCGCCGCTGTCGAGCGGATGACAGCCGAGCCCGAACAGCCCCTCGCCCGCGGGACTCTCGAACTGCGTCGAACAGCTAAAGGTCGAGATTGAAGTAGCAAGCACCTGCCGGTCCATCCATTTATTGCTGCGGCCATCTTCGGCGAGGATCACCCGCCCGCCGAGGTCGGAATAGCTCACGGCATTGGTGGCCTTGTCAACGACAATGCGCAGCCGGGAAGTCACGATGACCACCTCGTCTCCCGTCTCCGAGACTGTAAAGGCCCCTGCCGGTGCAAACCGATTGTTCACAACCAAGCTCAATCGCTGTTGCAACCGCGGCTCTATGGAATACTGTACCTCGATAATGTCCGGTGTGCATACCCGGACTTTCATCACGCCTACGTCGAGCGAGAAGGCGACGCCATCGGACTGCTTCTGCCAGGATTTCACGGTAGCATGGACTTGCCCCGTACCGGCAAGCAAAGCCAGGGTCAGGAGGCTAAAAAGGATATTTCGCATGCCCTAATTTAGGGCATTTAGGTCATACAGCAATCGGTTGCACCCTCACCCCATTCATGTAACGTATTAGTATTCCAAATCATTTATTCGGAAATCGCTTCGGAAAATACGGCAATCGGCGAGTAAAAATACTCGATCTTTGATTTCCATCAGTGCAAAATACGATAACGTAGACGAACACCCGAACGGCTCGCCGGACGTCCTTGCGCGATAAGGGCTTGGGCGAATCGAGCCATCTGAGTGCAACGGCATTTTCGCTGAACCATCCTGCACCGTCCTGTGTCTCGTGAAATGTAAAACCAGTTCCCATTTTCGAAATATTGTTCTAGCTTGCTCTTGACCATTATTCCTAATAACTAAACGATTCTAACGCCTATGACCATCCGATTATTTCCTCCCATCACATCTTGATGACTCCTTTGTTTTTTTAAACGCCTGAAAGCCACCCGCGCTATCAGGACGGAAGTATCATGTCCATATTTTTTTAATCGAATTCAAAGCGATGAAACATTCCCTGTTTCCCCATCTGCTATGGATTTGGAGTCTGCTTCTGCTTGTGCCATTCAATAATTGCCTGCAAGCCCAACAGCCTGATCCTAACAACCGGCCAAACGACACCACGACCCTCAGTGGGGCACAGTTGCAAAAGTACCTGCACTCCGTAGCACAAAAGACCTCCGCCGTCGACCAGGGCATCGATGGCACGAACCAAAAATACCTGCAAAAGCTCTCGAACATCGAAACCCGCCTGCTCGGCAAACTCAAAGGCGCCGATCCATCAGCCGGACCAGCCGGGTCAGCCTCACCCGCCCTGGCCCCGGCCCAATACAGCCAGCTAAGCAGCACACCAGCCACCGGAACCGGCACCTATCTCAACGCTCAAGGCTACAACGCCAAACTCGACACCCTGCGCACATCCTTGCATTTCCTTACCCAGGGCGCCGATGGCAACAAAGCCCTCGCGCAAACCCGGCTCCTGCAAACCCATCTCGCACAATCCGCCGCCATCCAGCAATACATCACCCAGCGCCAGCAGGAGCTGACGACAGCCCTCAGCCACTATACCCATCTGCCAAACGGCGCCCTGCAAACACTTACCCAATACAAACAATCGGCCTACTACTATAGCCAGCAGATCAGCGAATACAAACAACAGCTCGCCGATCCCGGCAAGATCGAGTCGGCCGTGCTCACCAATCTCAATAAGCTACCAGCCTTTCAGCAATACATGAGCACCCATAGCGAGCTGGCAACCCTCTTCCCCAAGCCTGCCGGCTATGGAACACCCGCAGCCCTCAACGGCCTGCAGGCTAAAAGCCAGATACAGCAACAGCTCCAGCAACAGGCTTCCGCCGGCGGCGGCAACGGCACGCAATATATGCAGCAGCAAATGGATGCCGCACAAAACGCCCTGAACCAGCTAAAGCAAAAAGTGGCCAATGCAGGCGGTAACAGCAGCCAGATGGTCATCCCCGATTTTGTCCCCAACACTCAAAAGACAAAGACCTTCCTTCATCGCCTCGTCTATGGCATCAACCTCCAGTCCCAAAAGGTCGACGCCCTGCTGCCCGTCTCCACCGCCATCGCAGCGACCGTCGGCTATAAGCTCAGCGATAAATGCACCGTTGGCATCGGCGCCGACTATGCCGCCGGCTGGGGAACGGGCCTCGAACACATCCACCTGAGCAATCAGGGCATTGGCCTTCGATCCTATCTCGACGTGAAACTCAAAGGAAGCTTCTGGATCACCGGCGGCTATGAAGAGAACTACCAGGCAGGATTCAGCAGCATCGAACAGCTGCGTAATCTAAGCGCCTGGCAAAAAAGCGGTCTCATCGGCTTGACAAAAACCTATAAGATCGGCAAACAAAACGCCAACCTGCAGCTGCTCTGGGATTTCCTCAGCTACAGCCAGACACCCCGGACCACACCCCTGCTTTTCAGAGTAGGATATACATTTTAAACCTCAGATGCACACGACCATGCACAAGTTTTTATCTACCCTGCTAATATTTTTTCTCTACCTCACTGTCAAGGCACAGAACCCTCCACAGATAACTCAGCCTACTATACTGTATCCATCCCCTACAGCGATGCAGTTTCAGAAATACGGCGACTACCCCGTAAGCAATTTCACCGGCGTTCCGGACATCACCATTCCACTATATACCATCAAGGAAGGCGATCTCTCCTTGCCCATCACAATGACCTACCACGCCTCTGGCATCAAAGTCACCGACCAAAGTGGCTTCTTCGGCGCAGGCTGGACCCTTAATACCGGCGGATTGGTTACACAAACGATCATCGGCAACGCGGAAGATGACAATAATTTCCCTACCACCGTCCCAACGGTTGCATCGATCAATCCCTGCGGTTGGAACGCGTATTCCGAAACCCTGGTTCAACTCGAGCAAATGGAGGAACAGGGCGACATCGAACACGACGTATTCTTTTACAACCTCGGTTCGGAGAGTGGCAAATTCTATCAGCAGGGCGGACAACAAGCACCTTCTTCTCTCTATCCCTACCGGCCGATAAAAGTAGTACCCTTCCCTAGTGGATGGAAGTCATATGAGATCCTAGACGAGAAAGGCGTCAAACATTTCTTTGGCCAGGACGGAGTCTATGGCTCCTGGGACCCGGCACAAGGCACCAATACCTGGTACGCCAGCCATATCATCTCCGGCCTTAGCGATTCCAATGAGATCTCTTTCAAATACTCCAGCCCGATCCACGAATATCGGGTCGAGCGCCACGAAACCTATACCAGGGACGATAATCCCCCGCCAGGTGACATCGCCCCACCCACCGATCTTCCGTATTACGTACCCGATTTGGAAACAGGTAGCGCCACCACAACTGTTGATGACTACAGCTATACCGAGCTACCCACGGAGATCGATTTCACACTGGGAAAGATCACCTTTTCCTACGACCCAACTACAAACCAGCTAAGCACTATGACGATCTATAAGGCAGATGGCTCGGTTTACCAACGCATTTTGTTCTCGATTGCGCCGTTCCCAAATCAACAACCGGACGCACCTTCCACGCCGGCGTGGTACAAATTAAGCGCGATCAAATTCTATGACGGGAATGGCAACTTCATCAACCAATATCAATTGGGCTACAACCCCGGAGTGATTCCTCCCTACATCAATACGAACGGCGTCGATTACTGGGGCTATTTTAACGGCAAACCCAATACAGACCTAATGCCGAACGATCCCAGCTACACGCTCTTCTGGAATGCCCAGCGAACGTCCATATCCATTGGTGGCGCGGACCGGACAGCGGATGGCAATTCCATGGCGCTAATGAGTCTGGACACCGTGGTTTATCCTACAGGCGGCATGTCCGTCTTCACCTTCGAACCCAACCGGTATAAATTCGCTGGTGTGACTTATTTAGCCGGAGGCCTCCGCATTCAGCAGATCACCAACTACGACTATCCCGGACATATCGCACAAGTGAAAAGCTATACCTACTCGGATGGCGTTATCGATATCGTCCCCAACGTGACCAATTACTTTTATAACCAGGTGGGCCTCATGGAACATTTGTTGAATTGTTTCGTATCCTATCCATTCCGCCGGACGATCTACTCAAGCGATCCGGATGTAGACTTTACCCCGCATGGTAGCCCTGTCGTTTACCCCTCGGTAACCGAAACCATCTCGGATGGCGCCAATACCATCGGATCGACCAGATATGATTATGCCGTTGGAACAGCTACCTATACCACCTTCCCGGTAATATATGACAATCAATTTGATTATACCACCTACCAGTATAAAACCTATCGAGCGGATCAAAAAGACTGGGATCTGGGTGGCGAGCTCCTCGATAAATCCGTGTACGATAAGAACGGCAACTGGATCAGTGATGAAAATTACAACTACCAGGAGCATATTCGCGACAGCCTGCTAAACTTCAAGATCTACCGGTTTGCCCTTACAATGTTCGATCCGGAAGATCCGCCAGGCGACTACCCCACGTTTACGCAAAACGATATGGACTATGCTGTCTCCTGTCCCAATAACGGCGGGGCCTTGATGGATCCCTATGCCTACACCAACTATTGGACTATCACCGGCGAAAAACGGCTCATGTCCAAGGACATTTACATTGCCGACCAGCGTAGCAATCAGCTCACGCTCGACGAACATACTGATTACCAGTATGGCAACGACAGCCACGATCAGCCGACACAGGAGACCACCACGGACAGTAAAGGCCGCACCGTGCAGACCAATTACAAATACCCGGCCGACTTCAGCAGCACCAGCCCGTACAATACCATGCTCGCCGAGAACAAACAAACCGAGGTGATCCAGCAGGACCAATACATCAACAACAGCTTCCTGCAAACCATCAAAACAAATTACAAAGACTGGGGCAACGGCGTCATCGCACCCGACTCGGTACAAGTAAAAAAGCTTAACGGCCCTATGGAACCCCGGCTGATCTATGGCGGCTACGACGGCAGAGGCAACCTGCTCTCCGTCTACAAACCCGGCGACATGACCACCTCCTATATCTGGGACTATCGCCATCTCCGCCCCATCGCCCAGGTAAAGAACGCCGGCATCACCGACGTAGCCTACACCTCCTTCGAGGCCGATGGCGGCGGCAACTGGACCTTCGCCGGCACACCCCAGGCGGACGCAAGCGCCATCACCGGCAAACAGAGCTATAACCTTTCCACCGGCTCCGTCACCCGCACCGGCCTCAACGCCGGCACGACCTATATCGTCTCCTACTGGAGCAAGAACGGCGCCTATAGCGTCACCGGCGGCAACACCCTCACCACCGGTCGTACCAGCAACACCGGCTGGACCTATTACGAACACTCCGTCACCAGTCAAACTTCGATCACGGTAAGCGGCTCCGGTCAGATCGACGAGTTACGCCTCTATCCCAACACAGCCCAAATGAGCACCTTCACCTACGATCCGCTGGTAGGCCAAACAAGCTCCTGCGACGCCGCCAGCAAGATCACCTATTATCAATACGACGCAGCCGGCCGGCTGGACATGATCCTCGATCAGGACAAGAACATCCTTAAGAAATATGCGTACGCGTACCAGCAGCCTCTTGCCCAAGGCAAAGGATCCGATTGGGAGAACGACGGCAATCGACGCTATGTGCCCTGCAGTATCAACCCCGCCTTTAACAGCCAGGAGATCCAGTATGAGCAAAAAGATTATAATCCGCTTAGCGCGACCTACAACCAAACGCAGTGGGTAGACGGCGGCAAGACCACGACGACTTGGCCTACCGACTGGCAATGGACAAACAATTACCAATGCGTACAGGACAACGGTCAGAACACCGGCGAACAGCAACGCCAGCAGGTTTATGCCAACCCGTGCAGCAATATTTACAACCAAACGCAGTGGGTATCCCTTGGCACCAATACCACCGCCTGCCCGCTGCCAAACCATTTTACCAGCGACGACGAGAGCGGCGATTACTATTCGCAGAATTGTAGCGACCCTGCTCAGCCTGATGCCTACTACGTATCGGTTCCCCAAGGCATGTTCACTAGTTCAGTATCGCTGCAGGATGCGGACAACCAGGCGACCAGCTACGCCCAGAACATCGCTAACCAGCAAGGGACCTGTACGATACCCAATTTCAATCTGTTTTGGCAGAACAATGCGCACCAGATCTTCAATGTGGACCTCGTGAATGAAGCTACCGGTGTGACGTACAGTTTTTTTGTTCCCAGCGGATTCGACAACAGCTTAGGCACTATTCCGGAAGGAACTTACGACATCCATGTCTTCGCCGATGACGACTCCTGGGGCGGGTCGGTATCCGTGGGCTACTATTATGGAACCGGCGCGGACCAGTGGATCTATGGAGTTTACATGGTACAATATGGAAACGATACTATTTATACACAGGATTAAATCACAAACAATGGCTAATAAAACATCAATGAGAATATTACTTGCTGCAATTATAACCCTACTCCTGCCTTATACCCGGTTAATAGCCCAGTCTATTTATACCTGCGGCTTTAGTGATATCGGCGGCAAGTCAGTCTCATTACAGCCCTATGCCGGAAAGAAAGTTCTGCTTATAATTGTCTCACCCGCAAATGCAGATACATTGGCGGCAGAAATTCACAAATTCCAGCAACAATATAGCAGCGCCGTTCAAGTGATCGGCATTCTTTCTGCCGAAGATGGCGTCAGGGAAGCCGACATACCTCATGTGCGCCAAAGCTTTTCGGGTACGGATATCACCCTCACAGGGATACAGCACACTCATAAGGGAAGCAATCAGTCATCTTTGCTGCAATGGCTGACTAACCGCAAACAAAACGGTCATTTTGATCGCGATGTCACAAGCCCCGGTCAGAAATTCTTCGTCAGTGAGAATGGCAAACTCTATGCGGTCATCGGTCCCGAAAAACACCTGGACGCGCCCCTCATCGCCAAGATTGTCAAGGCAAACGTTAATTAAACCTCCGTCCGGAAATGCTATGAACCCATTAGATCATCGTCCGATCAGGCTGCCGTTGCTGGCCCTCACCATAGGCCTGGGCATTCAGACACATGCCCAAACCAACGTCCCCACCGCGGCCAACAACGCACCCGCACCCTCCGGCACCATCGCCACCGTCCCGGTCGTCTATCCCTATAATGTCCTGCTCAACAGCATCAGCGAGTGGACCCCGAGAACCCCCTATACCAGCGAGACCCAACTCACCGCAGAGACCGACGTGGACAAAACCGCCCTCACCATCCACTACATCGATGGCCTCGGCCGGCCCTTCCAAACCGTCGACTGGCAGGCGTCCCCCGACAAGATGGACATCGTCACCCCCGTCTTCTATGACGCCTTCGGCCGCCAGACCTATCAATACCTTCCCTACCGCAGCACCGAGAACCAGGGCGCTTCCAAGTTCGATCCCTTCGGCGACCAGGCCAGGTTCTACTCCACCATCTATCCCGCCCAACAACCCGGCCTCAGCGGCGAACAGGCTTTCTACCAGCAAACGGTCTTCGAACCCTCTCCCCTTGACAGACCGGTCAAGACCTTCGCCCCGGGTAACGCCTGGGCCGGCAGCGCCGGCAGCACCGCCGAACACGCCACCCAACTCCAATACGACCTCAACGACGCCACCGACGACGTCCGCATCTGGGATATCACCAACAACAGCCCCTGGAACAATGGCGGCGACATCACCACCAATGTCCCCACCATGGACGGCACCTATCAGCCACAGACCCTCTACCGCAATGTGACTACCAACGAACAGGGTACACAGACGATCACCTACACCGATATGGACAAGCATGTCATCCTGAAAAAGGTCCAGATCGCAACAACCCCCGCCGCCTCCTATACAGGCTGGCTCTGCACCTATTATGTTTACGATGACTTCGGCCTGCTGCGCTTCGTCATCCCCCCGAAGGTCGTCGCTGCCATGGCATCCTCAGGCACCTGGACCCTCGACGCCACATCCATCAACGAGCTTTGCTACCGCTACGAATACGACTATCGCAACCGCATAATCGCAAAAAAAGACCCCGGCGCGGACTGGATCTACAATATCTATAACGCCCAGGACCTCCTCGTCTACTCCCAGGATGGCAACATGCGCACAAGCGGACAATGGGCCTATACCCAGTATGACGGCCAGGACCGCATCACACAGTCCGGCATCCTCACCGGCTACAGCGGCGCCTACACCGATCTGCAAAACCTCGTCAATGCCGGCCAGTCCCCTTCCGGCACCCTCACACCCCTCATCAACACCTTCTTCGACAATTACGCCAATACCTCCAAACAATACACCGCCGCTAACAACGGCAGCATCGGCGCCGGTTCCAATACCTATTCCCGGCCATTACCCTCCGCCGCCAGCAACATGACACATGGACTGCCCACCGTCTCCCGCGTGAGGGTCATCGAGAATCCCACCAACCTCGCACAGGGCACGTGGCTCGAGACCGCCACCTTCTATGACGATCGCGGTACCGTCATCCAAACCAATGCCGATAATTACAAAGGCGGCCTCGATGTCTCCACCTCCCTCGCCGATTTTGCCGGCAAACCCATCAGCACCTTCCGCACCCATTCCAATCCCGCCGCCGGTACCAATATCAGCATCGAGACCGAAAGCAACTTCGACCACGGCGACCGCCTCACCAAAACCACCGAACTCATCACCGGCGACCCCACAGGCCGCCGCATCATCGATACCAACACCTATGACTACCTCGGCAAACTTCTCGTCCACAAGGTCGGCCAGCAACGCATCGACTCGGCCACCCTCTCTCCGACCTCCCCACTCAATGAAACCGACCTCACCTACAATATCCGCGGCTGGCTCAAAGGCATGAACTGGGGCGGCTATGGCAATGGCTCCGGGCCCACTACCTCCCAGGTCAATATCGCCGCCCACAAATGGTTCGCCATGGATCTTAGCTACGATTGGGGCTATGGTACCAATCAGCTCGACGGCAATATCGCCGGACAACGCTGGATGTCCGCCGGCGATGGCGCGGAGCGAAGCTATGGCTATGGCTATGACCTCTCCGGACGACTCCTGTTCGCCGACTTCAAACAAAATTTCGGCGGCGGTGCTTCCGGCTGGGCAAACACCGACCCCAACAACGCCAACTTCACCATCAACTTCTCCACCGTGATCGGCGATGGCATCAATGCCTCCTCCGCCTACGACGAGAACGGTAACATCCAGGCCTTGAAACAAAACGGGCTTATCCTCAATGCCAGCCCCGTCATCGACCAGCTCACTTATCGCTATACCGCATCCACAAACAAGTTGAGCACCGTCGAAGAGCCCACCACTGCCAACAACGGCCTCGGCGACTTCACCGACAACAACCATGCGAACGGCAGTGATTATGGCTATGACAACAACGGCAACCTCGTCACCGACAAGAACAAACGCCTCAACGGCCCGGTAGGGCTCAATGTCACCAGCGGAGCCCCCATCCAGTACAATCAACTCAACCTCCCCTGGCTGCTCACCATGCAGGACCCCTCCGGCAATACCAAAGGAACCATCACCTATATCTACGATGCCGCCGGCAGGAAGCTCGAAAAACGCGTCGATGAGCTCCCTTCTATTTCCAACCAGAACAAGGAAATAAAAACCACCACCACCTACATTGGCGACTTCGTCTACCAAAACGACTCCCTCCGCTTTTTCAGCCACGACGAAGGCCGCGTCCGCGCGACCATCGACAGCCTTACCCATACCACCAAATACAACTACGACTATTTTCTTAAAGACCACCTCGGCAATACCCGGGTCGTCCTAACCGATGAGTACGAGATCAACACCTATCCCGCAGTAACGCTGGAGGACGGCGCCGTTGCCACCGAAGAAGCGTATTATACCATCAATACCGCCGATATCACCCCGGTGACTAATGTCCCCTCCTTCACCGCCAATACCAATAACAACTATCCCAACAACAACGGCAACCCGCCTTACAACAACAACCCCAACAGCAACACCACGGCCACCAGCGCCCAATTCTATCGACTCAACGGTTCTACCGGCGATAAGACCGGTCTCGGCATCACCCTCAAGGTCATGGCTGGCGACCAGATAGCGATCTACGGCAAGAGTTTCTATCACCTCAATACCGGCCAGACCATCCACAATAACTATCCCATCACCACGGCCTTGCTCAACTTCCTCACCGCCTTTGCCGGCGCGGGACCCGTCACCCAAACCTCCGATGTCACCGGCGCCACCCTCAACGGTGCTTCACCCACGACCACCCCACTGACCACCTGGCTCAACACCGAAGTCCCAACGCCATCCGGTAAACCCAAGGCCTACATCAACTGGATCCTCTTCGATAACCAGTTCCGGCCGCAGGCCAGCAATAGCGGCTTCAGCGCCGTCGGGGACAACCCCGACCAGACCTTCAACCACCCCATTACCCCGGTCACCATTAGCAAAAGTGGCTACCTTTATGTATATTGCAGTAACGAGAGTGACGTCGACGTCTACTTCGATAACCTCCAGGTCATCCACGCACGGGGGCCACTGCTTGAAGAAGACCATTATTATCCGTTTGGACTCACCATGGCGGGCATCTCGGATAAAGCATTAAAAAGCAATTACACGGAAAACAAATACAGATATAACGGCAAGGAATTGCAAAACAAAGAATTTTCGGACGGAACAGGTTTGGAAGCATATGACTATGGCGCCCGGTTCCAGGACCCGCAAATTGGGCGATGGACAGTCCTGGACCCTAAAGCAGATAGCATGCGCAGACATTCGCCTTACAATTATGCCTTCGATAATCCCATCCGGTTTATAGATCCCGATGGAATGGCGCCCGAGGATCATTATTATTACGATATGCAAGGCAACCTTTTAGGTGTTCAAAGAACGAACGAAACTGTAGACAGATTTTACCGGGTCAGTGATGATGGCAAAACTATAGAATATACGCACGAGATTAGCAAGGGTAAGGATTTAGACAATAGTCCCTATGTCAGAATAAAGGACAATGATAAAGTGAATAATATCGCGACAAATGACCGCGAATCATTGCCCAAGTCTACAGATGAAAGCACTGGTTTACCCAAAGACAATGCATATACTAAGATTGCCGGTGATGAAGCGAATTCCAATAGTGCGAATAAAGTCTTGGGCGGAGCTCAAACATCTACCGGGCCACAGGCCATTTTAAAATCTTATACACAAAATCCAGGGGGGGCCGCCGCAGCTGCAATATTGCCTTCTGATTCGAAAATACCGGCCCCAACAGTATTGGGTCAGCATGCCTCACTTCCGTCAGGCTCGTTTGCTCCGAATCTGGCACCTACCGGACGGGGACCAAATGCGGGTAGTTCGCCTGTTACAGATAAGAATGGTAACTATATTCCCGTACGAAACTAATCTATGTCATGCACAAAATCTTAGTAACTGTAGCTCTTGTGATCAAATTTTCTACTTGCTTTTGTCAGACGTCGGACAGAGTTAGTGTCGACAACTGGATTAATTTTAACCGAAAAGTCGAAGGGGAAACGTATGGTGCCCATTATGTGGAGAAGGCATATATTACTCAACAGGGAGATACCCTTATTAGAAGGCTTACGGTTACTACGGGATACAATCAAGTTCAACAAGAGCAATCCATATTACATGGCCAGCCCAATGGACTTAGTATTTCTTATTATCAAAATGGTATTATTGCACAGGTTGACTATTATTTAAACGGGAAGTTGTGGAATGTAATATCCAGGGCTGACTCGACCGGGAAGTTATACAACCCGGGCAACCTTCACAATGGAACGGGAACCCGATATTTTTTTAGTCAATCGGGGCATGAACCCAATTGTTATGAGACGTATCAAGATGGTCTTCCGAAAGGGCTCTTCTACTGGAAACGAGAGAATGAATGGGCGGTTAGTGGAAATCTGACCTATAAGAAAAATCTTGTTAAGTATTTACCGGCCAAAAAAGTCACTTATAGCGTTACAGGCGGTAAAGTTTCCACTTATATCTTTGACACGACTGCTTTCCGAAATATTTTTCTTTCCGACGACTCGTCGTTAAAAATCCTTAAAGTTTCTCCTGATTCCGTGGAAGAATTGCCAAAAGAGTACAAGTATATTGAACAACGGTTTGACGATCCGGCTATTGTTCCTCGCGGAACGTGGCGGGTTGTCAATCCTCAAAAAAAATTGCCTATAGTGACCGTAGTTTTTGATGATTATGGCAACCCCATTAAAGTCACTAGATATGACCATAAGGGCGATATACTATCTGAACAAACCTTGCCATCTTATAGGCAAAGAGTGTGGTAGTTGTCGGTCTACCCAGATATTAATGCACACGAAAGTACTCATAACGCTACTTCTTGGAATGTCGGGTATCGTTGCTTTCCCTCAAAAGGTTACAAAGAACAACCGGTTTATTTATATTGACGACTATGACCAGGACGACACCTCCTTGTCAAATAGAGGGTTATCTACGATGAATATTTTTTCATCCAACCGCGATTCCGGCGCTGTCGATACGACCCATCTCGCGATTCAGCAAAGGTTCTCAAAAGATGGTTTATGGAAGAACAAACCAGGGGAAATGACATTCGTCACGGAATAGTCGATTTTGTTGTCCATTATAAAAAGCGTTCGGACACACTATACGAATCCCTGGCATTGATCTCTTCACGGTATGCCGGCAATTCGGATGCATTTTTCTATGACACCACTATCAAAGGAAAGCCTTCCCGAATAGCGCTATATAAAATAAACAAGGATCATCAAATTGTGATCCGTAGTGAATATTGCCTGGACAAAAAAAGCAAGAACGTAATTATAAAAAGGTATGACCTCGACAATCATTTGAAAGCAATAGACTATCCCGATTTTTGAGCCCGCAGCCCTATACGAATCCACCGACACCGCAAAGACCGACGCTTACATCACTATTACCTACCGGGAGGCAACGGATGCAATAACCCGGGAAGAAAGATCCATCTTCTCCCTTTCGAGCAGGCTGCTCGAACAATCCGGCTGGAGCAGAAATAACGACAGTAAAAACAAAACGTACTATAAAACTGTCTATGGTTACAATTATGATGGAAATTTGATCAACAGGATCCATTTTGACAACAATGGGGTTTTGGCAAGTGACGAAAGGTTTTACTACAACGGTTCCACCCTGGTGCGGTATACGAAGGATGATGGTGTTTTGGATGGCTGGCACAACGACGAGAAGATCTATGATGACCGGGGTTATTTGATCTTGCAAAAGCAAAAGGCAAATCAGACTGGCACCAGTTTCAGCTGGAAATATGTTATTGACAGCAGAGGGCTGTGTACAAAAAAACTTTACTATTCCAATGACAAAATGACTAAATGTCTGCTGTATGAATATGACTAAACCCGCCCAAAACCACACGATAGGCTACTCACTTTTCAGCGCCTTTACCGGATTCGCCCGCACCGCCTTCCAGGTCTGATAGCTCACCGTCGCCAGCGCGGTCGCCAGCGCCGCCAGCCCCGCCACCACAAAGATGCCCGCGCCTATCGGCGCGCGATAAGCGTATCCGCTTAGCCAGCGATCCATGCCCCACCAGGCCAGCGGCGTCGCAAAGGCAAAGGCGATGCCGATGAGCACCAGGAATTCACGCGACAATAACACGAACAGCAAGCCCGCCCTCGCCCCGAGGACCTTCCGGATACCGATCTCCTTGGTACGCTGCTCGACGGTAAAGATGGAAAGACCCAACAGCCCCAGGCAGGAGATCAGAATGGCCAGCATCGCAAACAAACTACTCAGCGTGCCGGTGAGTTCGTCGCTCTTATAAAGCCGGGAAAATTCCTCATCCGAAAAAGTATAGGTAAAGGGAAATTTCGGATTCATCTCCTTGCACAGCCGCGCCAACCCATCCAAAGCCGCGCGCGTCTCCCCTTGCCGGATCCGCACGACCAGCATTCCCATCTCATCGTTTGCCCCCGGCCGAAAGATCAGCGGTTTTATCGGCTCATGCAGCGACTGAAAATGAAAATCCCGCACCACGCCGATGATCGTTCCCCAATGGTTCCAAAAAGAGATACGCTTACCCACGGGGTCCTTCATCCCCATCATCGCAGCAGCCGATTCGTTGATGACATAGGCATTGCTGTCCGTGGCCATGCCATGCGAGAAATCCCGTCCCTGCGCCAGTTGCAGCTTGAGCGTACGAACCAGGTCATAGCTCACTGTTAGAACCGAGATGGAAGGAACAAAATTGGGGTCTTTCCCCAACCATACGAGGTCCTGCGAGTTGTTATTGAGATTTGTCGGATCTTCCGAAGTCCCGGCGACGCCCGTCACGCCGGGTAGCTTCAGCGACTCGGACACAAAGGTGTTAAAATGACTCACCAGGTTTCCGCTCAGCGGAACATAGACAAGATTCTCCCGGTCATACCCCAGCTGTTTATGCCGGATATATTCGATCTGCCGGGATACGATGAGCGCGCCGGTGATCAGTACGATCGACAGTACAAACTGGAATACGACCAACCCTTTCCGCAACAGCGGAGTCTTCGCCCCGCCAGGCGTACCCTTGAGCACAGCCACCGGCCGGAAAGCGCTAAGATACAGCGCGGGATAGCTGCCCGAAAGCACACCCGTCGCAACCGTCAATCCGGCCAGTGCGATCCAGAAACCCGCCGTCCCAAGAGGTAAACCGATGGATTTCCCCGTAAAACCATTGAACGCCGGCAATACAAGGCTTACCAGCGCCAGTGCAAGAACAGTCGACAGCAGGGTGATCAGCATGGCCTCGCCGATAAACTGAAGGATCAGCCGCAGCCGCACCGCCCCCATCACCTTGCGCACCCCAACCTCCCTGGCCCTGCGCATCGACCTGCCCGTGGTCAGGTTCATAAAGTTTATGCAGGCGATAATAAGTACGAAGAAGGCTATCAGCGAAAACAGCCGGAGCAAAATGATCCTGCCGCCCGCGGGATAACCCCTGCTGAGATCGTTGTGCAAGTAGGTTTCGGAATACAGCTGCATGTCCAGCTCGCGTTTTAGATTCGGGCCGGATGGAATATAAGGTTCCAGAAAATGAGTGATCGCCGCGCGCACCACCGCCGGATCGTTGTGCGGCCGCAGCAGGACATAGGTCCTGGGGGTGGTATTGCCCCAGCGGGTGAGCCAGCCATTCTCCTGCATAAAGAAGGACCAGTTGATCAGGCATTCGAAATGATCGGCAACATGCGGCCCCAGGTCTTCGAATACGGCGCTTACCTTGAGATCCTTTCGGTCTTCGTAGCGGATGGTCTTACCCATCGCCGCCTCGGGGCTTCCAAACAAGGTCCGCGCCATCTTGCGCGAGATGGCGATGCTCAGCGGGTCGGTCAGCGCTGTTCCGGCATTGCCCTCCACGAGCGGGTAACCAAAAATGCGGAAGAAATCGCTGTCGGCGAAATTCGCGGCCTCTTGTATCGACTTATCCCCCACCGCAAAATTTGCGGGCTCCGTGACATCAATGGCGGTAGCCGCGGCGACCTGCGGAATGCTGCGCTTCAGCTCCTGTGCCAAGAGTCCCTGTGTGCTGGCGCCACCCTGCGTCTGACCGTTGCTAGTTGTACGCTCGAAGACCTGGTAGACGCGGTCGGGCGCCGATGACGCCGTATTCATCTTTTTCTCGTCCCGGACCCAAAGCAGGATCAGCATCGCCGCCGCCAGCCCCAGCGCCAGCCCCGTAATATTGATAAAGGAGAATCCCTTGTTCTTCCAAAGATGCCGGATGGCCACTTTTAGATAGTTGAAGAGCATTTTTACGCGCGTTTAGTTCCTTCAGCTACAAGGACGATGCCACACCCCCGCCACGCTGGCTATCAATCGCTTGGCCCCTCGCCCCATCCCGAACCTGTCCGCTTCCAATACACCCGATGTCCTACCTTCGCAGGACTTATGACACACCGCGACGCCGTCTCCCTCATCGACACTCCCTGGTTCCGCAATCAAACGACCCCTATGCGTTGGGCCGATCTCGGCTGCGGCAGCGGCACGTTCACCCTCGCCCTCGCCGACCTCCTCCCGCCCGGCAGCTCCATCGAAGCCATCGACCTGCGTCCCACCGTCGCCCCGCAGACCACGCCGCACGGCGTCTCCATCCATCCCCGCGCCGCCGACTTCACGACGCTGGACCTCAGGCTTGGCGCGGCCACCGTCGACACCGCGATCCTTCCACCCCGCGTCTGGCCCGGCACCCAACCCCTGCAATACGACGGCATCCTCATGGCCAACTCGCTGCACTATGTCGAAGACCAGCGCACTTTCCTCACCCGGCTCCTCCCGCCGGACCGCTGGCGCCCCTCTGCCTTGGGCGCGCGTCCGGCTTCCGCCCTCCTGCTGATCGAATACGACACCGACATCCCCGTCGCCCGCTGGGTCCCCTATCCGTTAAGCTTCACCAGCGCCACCGAGCTGCTCAAATCCGCAGGCTGGCCGCGTATCCAAAAACTCGGCACGCAACCTTCCGCGTTTGGCCGCACCGAACTTTACGCCGCACTCGCCCTGCCCGAAGAATAGCTAACTTCGTCACATGGAAGCCAACGAAACCATCAGCCCCTCCGCCTATGCGCTGCTGATGATGAAGAGCCATACCTCGATCCCTTACGTCCGCGAAGCCGCCGCCCTCGCCGCAGCCCAACAAGCCCAGGCGTCCCCGACCCCATCCGTCACCGATCTCTCCGGCGGCATGGAAATCGACCCCGTCGACTACTGGATGCGCGTCATGCACTTCGAAAGCCGCTACTGGAGCATCAACCAGCTCCTCGAAGACCTAACGGCGACGAATATTCTGGAAATTTCCTCCGGTTTCTCTTTCCGCGGCCTCGACCTGAGCCACAAAAAACCCGTATTCTATATCGACACCGATCTTCCCAATATCATCGCCGGCAAACAACGCTTCATCGACGCCCTCACAGCCCCCGGCTCACCCGCCCCGGCCGCGTCCCCCGGCTCACCCGCCCGAACCCCGACCGCGCCCCCCACAACGGACGCCCGCCCCGGCCACTACGAACTCCAACCCCTCAACGCCCTCGACCCGGCCGCCTTCGAGGCCGTCATAAATAAATTCCCCCCCGGCCCCCTCACGATCATCAACGAAGGGCTCATGGTATACCTCGACCCCACCGAAAAAGCCCAGCTCTGCACCAACATCCGCAAGGCCCTCCTCTCTCGGCCGGGCCACCCGGCTTCCGCAGGCCCGTCTTCCAGCCGGTGGATCACCGCCGACATCTACATAAAAAGAGCGGAAGATGACGCCGGCATGAGAAGCACCGCCTGGCGCCAGTGGTCCGAAGAACACGGCCTCGAAGAAAAGAAGTTCACCAGCTTCGATGAAGCCGAGACATTCTTCCACAGCATGGGCTTCGAAATAGAAAAGGAGGCCACACAGGATTACTCCCGTCTGACCTCCTTTCCGCAATTCTTAAAGGCCGTCGGCTCACATGGCCTGAACGAACTCCGACGTCCCGGCCGGCCCCGGCTGCATGCAACCTGGCGTCTTTCTCCCATCGGACCGGCTGCGCCCCTCTGACTTGGGCGTCAGTCCGATTTCCGAGACCCTAACTATGATGTCCACGTTGATCTTCTTCCCGTATCTGGCGCCTTGCCTTACCTATAGGGTGATCGATACCCTGCTCCCGCGCGACCCGCCTGTCGGCATCTACGCGTTTATGCGTCTGCGCTACCTGCTTCTTATCCATAAAGGCCTGCCGTATCCGGAAGTGTGTAATATCATGCCCTACCACTTGCTTCGTCGCCTCATGAGCCCTCACGTCTTCCCGTAGATTCTTCATGGTCTTGTCCCGTTCTCGCTTACTCACACTGACACCAGGCCCCGATTGCGCGATCGCCGCGGCGCCCATTGCCATAACTACACAGAAAACTATTAACTTTTTCATGGTTTACGTTTTTGATGACCAAATAAGAAATGCCATTATCATGCCACCGCAACCCATTAAAAGTAAATCAGTTATCGCCGCCCCGCCCCCTTATTCCACCTTCAAATTCTTCACCGGATTGAGCATTGCCGTCCGCACCGCCTGTATACTCACCGTCGCCAAAGTGATTCCCATCACCAGAAAGCCCGCCGCCACAAACACCCACCAGCCGATCGCCGTCCGATACGCGAAATCCGCCAGCCACCGGTGCATCGCCCACCACGCGATGGGAAACGCGATCACGATAGCCACCAGCGCCAGCCGTACAAACGACCCCGAAAGCAACAAAGCGAGATGCCCCAGCGGCGCTCCCAGCACCTTGCGGATGCCGATCTCCTTGACCCGCTGTTTCGCGGCATAAGAGCTCAGCCCAAACAGCCCGAGACAAGCAAGCACAATGGCAATCGCCGAAAACAGGTTCATCACCGTCCCCAGCCGCAGCTCACCCGCATAGATGCGATTATAATCCTCATCCAGAAAATGCGCCGAATAAGGGATCTCCGGCTCCAGCTCCTTGAATTTCGCGGCCAGAAAAGCCAACGTCGAAGTCAGATGCTCGCCCGACACCCGTACCAACAACCGCTGAGCCCGCATCTGCGGAAAAAGCACCAGCCCTTTTATCGGGTTGTGCAGGCTGTGGAAGTTGAAATCCTTCACCACGCCCTTCACATAACCCGGCCGCGAATCATCCATATACATCCGCTTGCCGATCGCCTCCTGCGGCGTCCATCCCAGCTCCCGCGCCGCCGTCTCATTGAGCAAAAACCGGAACACCGGCTCCGCGGGGTGCGTTGGCCCCCCCGCCGAATACTCCTTCGGATGCGCATCCCGCATATCCTGCTCCGTGATATTCTCCCCCGCCACCAATCGCAACCCCACCGTCGGCACGAAATCCGGATCGACGGGATCACCAAACACCGCCAGCTGCTGACTCGCGGGCATCGCCGCCGACCGCATATTGTACCCGCCATAGATCGACACCGGCGAAGACGCACAATGCGACACCCGAAGGACATCGGGATTCGCAAGCAACTGCGTCTTGATATAATCGATGTTCGCCAGCATCGGCCGCTCCATCGGCAACTCCACCACATGCTCGCGGTCATAACCCAGGTCACGATGCCGGATATACGCAAGCTGCCGCTGCATGATAAACGTCGACACGATCAAAAACACGGAGATCACAAATTGAAATACGATCAACGACTGCCGCAACCCCGCCCCGCTCCGGCTATTCTTAAAGGCGCCTTTCAGCACCTTCACCGGATGGAACCGCGACAGCACCAAAGCAGGATAAGCCCCCGCCAACAAGCTCACCACAAAAGCAACCCCCAACGCCAACCCCAAAAACGAAAGATTGAACACCCCACTCAGCGGCAATGAACGATCAGTAAACCGGTTAAAGGCCGGCAACATCCCCGCCACCACCGCCAGACTCAGCACTACCGCAATAAGCGTCAAAACAACGGATTCGCCGATAAACTGCCAAAACAGCTGCCCCCGTCCCGCGCCGATCACCTTCCGCACCCCTACCTCCCGTGCCCGGTCCACACTACGTGCCGTAGACAAATTGATATACGTCGAACACGCGATCACCAGGATCAGCAACGCCACCCCGGCAAGAATATAGATGTACACAATGCTGGTCGTGGGTTCCCAACCGATATAAGGCGAATAAAGATGTATCCGCATAAAAGGCTCAAGCAGAAAGTTCACCGTCGCCCCCTGGCCCTGCATCTCTTTCTTCATAAAGGCCGTCACCTTGGACTCCAACGTCGCGAGATCCGCCGGTGACCGCAGCAATAAGAACGTCCCGTAATTAGCATCCCAATACGTCTCTTCCTGGTTGGCGAAAAGCGAGGAGAACGAAGCCAGAAAGTCGAACTTGAACTGTGAATTGTCCGGCACATCCCTCATGATCCCCGTGATCAGATAGCCCGTGGTGTCCGTGCCCACACGGATCATCCGGCCGAGCGGGTCCGCATCCCCAAAATATCGTCTTGCCGTCGTCTCCGTGAGGATCACCTTACGCGGACCATTCAACGCGGTATGCACATCGCCCCGCAACAACGAAAAGCTAAAGACGTCGAAGAAACTGCTGTCGGCATACATAAACCGCTTTTCATTCAACAATTTCTCACCGGATCGGACGGTATATTCGTCCATAAACATCCGCACCGCCGACTCCACCTCCGGAAAGGTTCGCTTAAAGGTCGGCGCCACCTTGGTGCTGGTAAAATTGCCGCGTTGCATGTCGCCACCCCCGTCGAAACGGTATTCCATAATGACACGTGCTATCCTGTTCCCCCTGACCTCAAAATCGTCATACGACAGCTCATTGCGGATAAACAATAGGATCAACAAGCAGCTACTCAGCCCCACCGTCAGTCCCAGGATATTGATGGCGGCCGCCGTCTTGCTTTTTCGCAGGCCCCGAAGGGCCGTAAGCAACCAATTTCTGATCATGCTGTAGTTGTTTTTCTAATAGATTGTAGTTGATTATTTAGTATAATATAGTATCGGCGCCTAAGAATTAACCCTTAGTCGGCGCAGAAATCATCCGTATAAGCTATGAATCCCGCGAAAATCAGCGTTTCCTTGTACTCGAATCTGAAAGAAACTAGTAGACCTCTTTTCAGCAGACCGGCCTCATTTCCTTGCTTGTATTTCCCGTTTAGTAGCGCTCCACATCGTCATTGTCTCATTTCCTCAAGTTAGGAAGAAATAGATCTTTGTCCGCTATGAAAAAAATCTGCATTCCCCTATGCGAAGCAACCCTTTGTGCCTTACTGTCCAGCCGGACGATCGAGGACCAGTGCGCACTTTCCGCCACCGGCAGGGCCGGTGCCAATGGTGACTATAATACGACCCTGTCGCTGGAAGGTTGCGCCACCGATAATATTGTGCAGCTCGCGACGATCAATAGCGCCACCTCGCTGACACTTCCCGGCAGCAACCAGGCCGTCACCGGCGATGCGACGAAGCCTATAGTTACACCGATGTGTACCCGAGCTCCGGGCCCGTGGAAGAATGTCCCGGCGGCACGAGCAATATCCAGCTCACCGCCGCCGATCTGCCCCGCGGAATGTATTTTCTCACCGTGGACGGGACGACGCATAAACTTATTAAGGAATAAGTACAAGTAACCAAGGTCGCCCACTAACACTGGGCCCAACCATGGCCTCTGGGATCAAGCAAGCAGTCCGGCGCTTTCCAGCGCCGGTTTTTTTTGCCCGGCCGCCGAGTCCCGAGCCCGCCGAGTCCTGCCGACTGCCCGCCGAGTCCCACGCGCCCCACAAGTTCTCGCCCCGTTTGGATTCCCGCCGCCCCGCACCGATGCCTTCGGCATCTGACCGGGCCAACGATGGCCCTTCGGGCAGCGGACCCGTGGTCCGCTTTACCGACAAAATACCCCCATTAACCGCCCCTTCGCCTAATACAGCGGATTACCCCTTGTCCAGCGGACAGATACGTATTAGATTTGATAAAAATTCACAACCAAATGGACGATCGAAAAGACGAGCGGTTAGGTGAGCGACAGGACGATCCACGGCAGATAAGAAGGCTCAGCAGCGGACCCGGCAGGTTATGGGCCGGGTTGTTCTTACTCCTCATCGGCGGCGTACTTTTATTAGACCAAATGGGTTTTCCACTCCCCGACTGGCTCTTCAGCTGGCACGTCCTCCTCATCGCCGTCGGCCTGTTCATCGGGCTCCGTCATAACTTCCGCGGCGGCGCCTGGCTGATCCTCATCCTGGTCGGCAGCGCCCTCGTCATACAGGACTTCTACCCGAAGACAGAACTCCGCCGATTCATAGCCCCATGCATACTCATCTTCATTGGCATCCTCATCATGTTCCGCCCCAGGAACCGCTGGCGCAAAGACTACTGGAAAGACGAATGGCGCGAACAAATGCATCAAAAGTGGCGCCAGCAACAGTGGGAAAAACATCAACGCCATTGGGATAAAAAGCACTGGGATCGTCGCTGGAATCCCCCCGGCGGCTTCGGCGGACCAGGCGGCGGCCCCGGCGGAGCACCAGGCGGACCCGGAGCAGGACCAGGCGGACCCGGCTATCCAGGCGGCGGAGCGCCCGACGGCCCGGCAAGCGGCCCAGCCGGCTTCGGTCCCACCCCACCACCCAATCAACCCAGCCCGGCCGACCCCGGCCAGCCCAATAGCACCCAACCCGGCCAAGCGAGCCCTGAAACAAGTGCCTCCACAACCCAGCCCGGTCCCGAAACAAACGCGCAATCCGACCCCAACGCAAACGGCTCCAGCGCGAGCAGCACCGGCTTCAATCAAACCGGCAGCACCGGCTTCAGCGGCACCGGCTACGGCAGCAACTTCACCTCCGAAGACTACATCGACACGACCAGCATCTTTGGCGGCGTCCACAAGAAGGTCGTAAGCAAAAACTTCCGCGGCGGCGACATCGTCACCTTCCTCGGCGGCAGCGAGATCGACCTCAGCCAGGCCGAGATCATCGGCACGGCAAGACTCGACGTCACACAAGTCATGGGCGGCACCAAGATCATCGTCCCCGCCCACTGGGAAGTCCGCAGCGAAGTCACCGCCCTCTTCGCAGGGTTCGAAGATAAACGTCAACAACCGGCAACGATCAACCCCGAAAAAGTGCTCATCATCGATGGGACCTCCATCTTCGGCGGCATCGAACTAAAAAACTATTGATATGAACTGGTATCTCAGCAAGATCATCTTCAGGATCATCTGTGGCGAAGGTCAGCACACGCCCCAGTTTGACGAACAACTACGCCTTATCGCTGCGAACAACGAGACCGAAGCCTTCGAGAAAGCCCTTGCCATCGGGCAGCGCGAGCAGGACGGCTTCTACAACCACGAACAACAGCTTGTCCAGTGGAAGTTCATCAACGTGGCAGAACTCTACCGGCTCAGCGGCCTCCTCGACGGCGCCGAAATGTATTCCCGCATCCAGGAAACCGAAGACCCCGAAGAATACATCGACCTCATCAACCGCCGCGCCGACCACATCCGCATCAGCAACACGCATAAGATCCTAAATCTTCTCTAGGTGGCCCGCTCCCCCCTTTCCACAGGTAAGTTCCTCGCCATGTTTATCTCCTGGTGGGCCGTCTGCGCCTTCCTGCAGAGCTCCCTGCTCATCGGACTGGGTATACGCGCCACCATCGCCCTCACGGACAGCCTCGTGTCCTACGGTCTCGTCGCCTTCAGCTGCGCCTTCGTCAGCAACAACATGCAATACTACCTCCCGAAAAAGGAACGGTATTGGTATATCTTATTCATAAGCCTCGCCCTCAGCGGCGTCATCCTCCTTGCCTGCAAGGCCGTCCTCGTACCCCTCATCAGCGGACTGAATAACGGCGCCGGATATCCGGAGTTCTTCAGCCGCAGCTGGCCCGTTCGCTTCGACATCATCTTCCTGCAAGTCGCCTGTATGTGTATCCTCAGCGTATTATGGTATACCACCGAAGAGGACCAGGAAAACCTCCAACGCCGCAACGACGCCGAACGTCTTGCCAAAGAAGCCGAACTCTTCAAACTGAGACAACAGCTCGCCCCGCACTTCCTCTTCAACAGCCTCAATAGCATCAGCGCCCTCATCGTCAGCCGGCCCGAACAGGCGAGGAAGATGATCCAACAACTCTCCGATTTCCTCCGCGGAAACCTGAAGAAAGAAGAACAGCAATGGGTCCCGCTCGAAGAAGAACTACAATACCTCGAACTATACCTCGACATCGAAAAAGTGCGTTTCGGCCATCGCCTCAGCACCGATATAAGCTGTGAAGAAGGTTGCATGGGTCTGAAGCTGCCGCCGATGTTACTGCAACCCATAGTCGAAAACGCGATCAAATTCGGACTCTACGACACCACGGATGCCGTCACCATCCGCATAAAGGCAAGACTCGAAAACAATTATGTCCGCATCGAAGTCGAGAACCCCTTCGATCCCGAAACCTCACGACCCAAAAAGGGGACAGGCTTCGGCCTCACCTCGATCCAACGGCGGCTGTATCTGTTATTCGCCCGCCCCGACCTGCTCGAAACACGCGTCGACGGCAACCTATTCACAACTATCGTCAGAATTCCCCAACAAGTATAACCATGAACACGAACGCCGGTCCCATCAAAGCCATCATCATCGACGACGAGCCGCTCGCCCGGAGCATCGTAGTAGAATACCTGCAGTCTTATCCCGAGGTCACCGTTTTACAAGAATGTAACGATGGATTCGAAGGCATCAAAGCGATCCAGCAACTGCATCCAGATCTGATCTTCCTCGACATCCAGATGCCCAAGATCAACGGGTTCGAGATGCTCGAACTGGTGGAACAACCTCCGGCCGTGATCTTCACCACGGCTTTCGACGAATATGCGATCAAAGCGTTCGAATCCCACGCCGTCGACTACCTGCTGAAGCCGTTCAACAAAGACCGCTTCGACAAGGCCATCCGCAAGTGGATAGACCAACGCGCGACGACACCCGCAGCCGGAACGCAAGCCGCGCCCATCTCCGAAGAACTGCTGGAAACCGCCGCTCAGTCTCCGGCCCAACAACAACGCATCGTCGTCAAGACCGGCGGAAAGATCAAGATCATACCCCTCGAAGACATTCACTATCTCGAGGCGGCGGACGACTATGTCAAGATCCATACCCACCAGGGCGCTTTTCTAAAGAACAGGACGATGAGCTGGTTCGAACGCGCCCTCGACCCCACCCAGTTCGTCCGAACGCACCGCAGCTACATTTTGAACGTCCAGCAAGTGACGCGCATCGACCCGTACGAGAAGGATAGCCATCTCTGCGTCCTCCAGTCCGGCGCCCAGGTCCCCGTGAGCAAAGCCGGCTATGTGAAACTAAAGGGGGTCTTAGGTCTGTAAAAATCTTATTTTTATAGACTCAAACTTTCCCCAAATGCACTATGGCATCATCGCGGTCGGCTCACGCGGCGATGTCCAGCCCTTCGTGGCGCTGGCCCTCGGACTCCTCGACCGCGGCCACGAGGTCACCCTGCTGGCCCACGAAAATTTCCAATGCTTCGTCGAAGGCTACGGCATCCCCTTCCATTCCCTACCCGGCAGCGTCGAAGCGATGCTCTACACGCCCCAGGGCCTGAGCCTCCTAAAAAAAGGCAACATGCTCACCTTTATGCGCTTCGTCGCAAAGGTCGTCGCGGAGAACCAGCCCCAAATAAACCGGGAACTCCTCATCGGCACGGAGAAAGCGGACGTGCTGGTCACCAGTCTGGTCAGCATCATCTGGGTCGATGCCATCGCGGCCAAAACGGGCAAACGCTGGGCCACCATCCACCCCAGTTTCCCGTCCACGCCTACCCGCGATTTCCCCTTCGCCCTGCTGAGCTTCCTCGACTTCCCCGCCTACAATCGTTTTACCTATAAGGTCTTCGACTACCTCTTCTGCAAAGACTATACAAAACAACTCAACGAATTCCGCGTCTCCCTCGGCCTCGAACCGGTCAAAGGCTCGATCCTCAAAAAGATCGCGGCAGAGAACACCCCGAATCTCCATGCCATAAGCCCGAGCCTGTTACCCCGACCAACCGACTGGGATTCCCGATCCCAGATCACCGGCTTTCTCTACCTCCCGCCAGCCCGCCGCGCACAGAACCCACAGGACAGCATACCCGCCGGGCTCAACCGCTGGCTCGAAGCCGGCGAAGCGCCCGTATATCTCGGCTTCGGCAGCATCCCCGTTCCCGATCCCGAAAAATTCACCCGGATCCTACGGCAGCTCCTCGATCAAACCCAGTATCGCCTCCTCTTCTGCCAGGGCTGGTCGCATCTCAAAGACCTGCCCCAACATCCCCGGCTGTACGTAGTCGAAACCGCCAACCACGACGCCCTCTTTCCCCGGTGCCGCGCCGCCGTTATCCACGGCGGCATCGGGACGATAGCCGCGGCCCTAAAGGCAAGCCTTCCCCTCGTCATCGCCTCCATCTTCGCGGACCAACCCTGGTGGGGCAAGATCATCGCCCGCCGCGGCCTGGGCGCCCATCTCCCCTTCGCCCGCTGGACGGCGCCGAGACTCATAAACGCCATCCGCACAACCGAAAGCCCCGAAATCCGAAACCGCGTCGCCACCCTCGGCACGAACATAAACAACGAAAACGGCCTCGCCTGCACGATTTCCGTGCTTGAAAACTATTTCACCATTCCCGTATGAACGCCATGGCGGCTCCATTTGGGAACATGGCGAGAAGTACTCCGCGGCCGCACTACCCCTTGAGCGCCTTCTCCACGGAAGGATCGCGAACAAATTCCGTAAACCAATTCGGGTAGACCGTCGCCGGCCTGGTGAACACGTCGAGCGCCGCGAGCTCTTCGATGGCGAGATGGAGCTCGGTCGCGGCGAGATTGTCGTCGAGCTGCTGTGGCTTCGACGCACCCACGATCACACTCGACACGATCTTGTTCGAGAGCAGCCAGGCGATCGCCGTCTGCGCGACGCTGGCTTTATGCTTGCCGCTGATCTCGCGCAGCTTCTCGACGAGCTGGAACCCATGTTCTTTATCAAAGGGCATGATGTCGAAACCAGAAAGCCTGTTGTCTTTCTCCGCGAGGCTTTCGCGTGTATACTTCCCGCTCAGGAAGCCGCTGACGAGCGGGCTCCAAACCGTTAGCCCCAGCCCATACCGCTCCATCACGGGGATCATGTCGCGTTCGATATCGCGGATCAGCAGCGAATAGTGCATCTGACCGTGCGTGAATGGCGCCCAACCGTTGGCCTTCTGTATCTCCATGGCTGCCGCCACGCGCCAGGCGCTCCAGTTAGAGAACCCGAGATAGCGGGCCTTGCCGGAACGCACCACTTCGTCGAGTGCCGCGAGCGTCTCTTCGAGCGGGGTATACGGGTCTTCGCGGTGAGCGACATAAAGGTCCACGTAATCGGTACCCAGACGACGGAGGCTTTCGTCGATAGACCAAAGGATGTGGCGACGGTTCAGTCCGGTTTGAACCAGGCCGGGGCCCGTTCGGTTACCCACCTTCGTGGTGATCACCAGCTCGTGCCGGCGACCCTTGAGCGCCTTGCCCAGTATGGTCTCCGACTCGCCGCCGGCATAGGCGTCGGCAGTATCGAAGAAATTGATGCCGGCATCCAGTGCCCGACGCACCATGGCGTTGGCGTCATCGGCCTCCGTCTTATAAACAGCGCCTATCGATTTATTTCCCGCGGTGAAGGTCATGGCCCCGAAAGAGAGCCGCGAAACGATCAAGCCGGTGTTACCAAGGACAGTGTATTGCATAGAATGATTTTAGTGTAAGACGGACGATTTAATGATTTCTACTTAACCTTGAGCGCCTTTTCGTTAAGGTATTGCAGGTCAAATTTACCATTGATACAACTCATGGCCAGGTGCGCCCGAAAATTGATGGCAACGTGGTTTTGAAGGCCGGGCGTCCAATCGGGCATATTCGCGACGGCGTACCGGATATCGTAAGGGGTGATGCCTGTCAGGTTGCCTTTTGTTGAAATGAACCAGGTCTTGCCACGAGTGTCGATGAGGATATCTACGGTATCATTCCCTTCCATCGAAGGCAGCTTTTCTTTCCATTGCCGGACAAAATACTTTTTGAGCGAGCCGTTGAATTGCGGCGCCTGTTCGGCATAAGAAAAGACTTTATCGAGCTGGCAGTCCTGTGCACGCGCATGGGTCAGGAGCAAAATGGGCAGAATTGACGAGAGAAGATATTTCATTAAAAATGTATAGCGTAAATTTACCACTACAAATCTATGCGTGTTTTTGTTTATTTTCTGCCCCTTCTTCAGTTTTTTACGGTAATGCGCGATCGTAGCATTGCCTCGTTGACCATTGGTGACGGCAGTGTCCAGATCACCACCGACCACTACCAACTTGTGGAGGATGACCCCAAAGGCCTCTATCATTATCTCTACGTCCATTCCGTCGAACATGGCGGTTTTAGCCTTTTGGTCTATTATCTGTCGGCCGATAAACAGGAATGCTATTTCTTCAGAGAAGTCAATGGCTATCCCACCCTCGCCGATTGCCAAAAGGCCAATATCCCCCTCGACCCACAAAAAGAAGAATTTGAGACCTGGTATGCCCCCGCCGCCTTCAAGACCTATTCCGCCTACCCCACCCTCGCCGATGCGGACAGCACGAAAGTGGATCAGGTTTCCCGCGATTTCGTAGAAAAGTTCATGGAACATGCCCAGACCTTTCGCAGAAACAATTTGGAAAGAATGCAGAAGCATACGCCCGTGGTCTACGGCGGCGATACCTATCAGAACATCTTGAGCAAGGTATTGATCGCCCACCACCTGAACCCCGACGCCAACATGGCCGACTTGTCCCGGCGTAGCGAGCAACTACACCTCAACGTTACCAACATGCCGCGCTACCACCCTGCGTCCCGCCGCCCCACGCTATCCACCGACAGCACCCGCGTCAATGCGGAGCACTGACCAGCATCATCGCCATCAACCCCTGTTGCGCCTCTGTCAAAGAGGTGTCAGGCATGATCGTCGTATGCCAGCCACGCCTCTCTCGCTCACAGGTGTTATGTGTCTTTATACCTATTATTACGCCTCCTGCCCGATCCAAACGGCCCCGCCGATACTATCGCGACTCGCCCCCGTCACACTCGCCAGCACATTGTTCTCTTCGCGCCAGCGCAACACCCCGATAAGCGCCATGATCAGCGCCTCCTTGTAATCGACCAGCGATTTATCCGGAACCACGACGTCAAACCCCAGGCGGTGCCTCAGTCGCTCCACCAAAAAGGTGTTATACGCCCCGCCACCCGTAACCAGCATCCGCCGCGCCGCACCACCTTCCGAGCCACCTGCCGCGCCGCTCACCGCGCTGGCCGCAGCCCCAGCTGCAACGCGAGAAGCCCCTCCCAATGCCTCCACGGCCCTCGCCACCTGCAAGGCAATATGCTCGACATGTGTCCGCAAGGCATCCGCCGTCGAAAGTCCCCGCTCGCCCATCGCCTGCCGGATCAGCGGCAACACCACCTCCGTCCCAAACTCATTGGCCAGTGACTTCGGATACGGCATAGTATAGTAAGGCAGTGCATTCAGCTGCTGCAACAATGGATGATCGACCTTGCCCGACGCCGCCAGCGCCCCGCCGTCATCATAGGCGAGCCGCTCCAACTCCGCAAGCGCATTCAACACGCGATTTGCCGGACACACATCGAAGGCCAGGAAACCGCCACCGGCGTCATTACCGCCATCTCCGCCCCGCGCCGGTTTGCCGCCGTCTGCGTCAGCGCCCCCATGTTTCGACACATTCGCGATCCCACCCACGTTGAGAAACAGCTCATATCCCGGCAACAACAGCTCCTCACCGATAGGCACTATCGGCGCCCCCTGTCCGCCCAACGCCAAATCTATCGCCCGCAGATCGCTCACGACATTGACCCGCGTTAGAGCGGCAATAGCCGCCCCGTCACCCAGCTGCGCCGTCATCTTCCGCGCCGGCCAATGAAAAGCGGTATGGCCATGACTCACGATGAGCTGTACCTTATATTCGAGCCCGAACTCTTCGATAAACTTCAGTACCTGCTCACCCAGGTAATGGCCGTATTCCACATGCAAAAGCTGGTAATCCAATGCGGACAGGGCCGGGGCCGCCGCCAGCCGTTGCTTCCAGCTGTCGGGATAGGGGTAGCAGGCGGTGTGGAGTAGCTCGAAATCCCAATGCTTTGCCACCTGCTTGCCCGTGGCGGCCCGCTCCTGCAGATGAACATACGCGATATCCAACCCATCCAGCGAACTGCCGCTCATTAGACCAATCACTTTGTAAACCATAGCGGCAAAAATAAATGTTTTACCCGCATGTTGGGGAAATCCCTCCCCGCGGGCCTCTCTCCTTCCCCCCATAGGAAGTGGCAGGCTATTTGACCTTGCAAACCAAACACCTAAAACACTTTGTATGGGCGGTATTCTCTACATCATCGCCGTGGTCCTCATCATATTGTGGGCCATCGGTTACTTCGGTTACCACGCCGGAGGCATCATCCACGTATTGCTGGTCATTGCCATCATCGCCATCCTCCTGCGCGTCATCCGCAGCGCGGACTAGCGGCCTTACTTAACTGACCCGGCGCATTGCACCCTGTCGGTTCACGCCGACAGGTTTTTTATTGTGGCCGCCATGCCGCCGCGAAGCCCGAGAAGCCCCCGCCAAGCCGCCGCTCACCCACCCGCACCTCCCTTCCGCCGGGCCCCTGCGCCGCCCTCCCGCCGGTCGCGCCCCCACTGCCGGACCCTTGGCGCGCCTCTGCCTTGCGCGCCCGTCCGACTTCCGCGCCCACCCCGCAGTCCACTTTTCCCCGCCGCTCGAGCCCCCTTTTCGTAACTTGCCCGGTCCTTATGCCGGCTCACGTTGATCACTATACGAATATTCTCCGCTACTGGCGGTCCGTCGAAACCTTCAGCCTCCCCGATGTCAATTGGAAGCGGTCCGATGCAGAACCCACCATGCTGAAACCCGGGGTGCCCCTGCCCTGGGAAGACCCCGCATTCCCGCCACCGCCCGAAAACCGCCGCTGGAAACATACCCTCTATTTTCATGTCGTCGCTAAAGAAGCCGCGATCACCCTGCTGGCCGGGCTCACCGGCTCTACCGAATATCGCGAGCCCGTGAGCGGCGAGACCTGTATGAGCGCCCTTGTCCTCGACCAGTCCGGCAGGCCTGCCACCCGCTCCTACGCACCCGTCGCTTTCGCCTATGCAATAAAATTGATCCGCAACAAGCAAAACCCCGAGCTGCTCACCGAGGACCTTAAGCAGGCGCGGGAGAACTATATCACCCGCTTTGGGCTCGGGGCACAGGAAGAACCCGTCCCTCTCACCTGGCCGCTGCTGGAAAAAGAGTCGACCCATCTCCGCGAGCTCACTGCCAACGCGCTGCCCACCGATACCGCCATCCTCTGCGTATCCGAACCCACAAGCCCGCTCGCTTCGGCCGATGCCCCGTTTCTCAATAGCTATTTCATCCAGGATCTCGACACCCTGATCCGCCATCCCCAGGAGATCGGCGTCTCGCTCCAAAGGTTACTGACCCCGCAGCTTCAACCTCAAATGCACAGGCCGCACGAGACACCGCAGCCACAGCATCAAACGCACCGGCCGCCCGAGACCCGACAACCCGAGCCTCGCCAGGACCTCCTCGATCCGCACAACCTGTTAGCGTATCTGCATCCCCGCCACCTCTCACCAGGCCGCTGGCCGGCCAACCCGGCTCATGGTCTCTACAGCGCCCAAATGGCCACGCTGAATATCACCCTCGCCACCCTCAGGCCAGCCGAGCCCTCATTCCACCGTACCGGCCCCTCCCGCAAGCACGCCGGCGCAGCCGAGCCCAGCGCCCCACTCCTCGGCATCAACGGCCCACCCGGCACAGGAAAGACCACCCTCCTGCGCGAGGTCATCGCCGATATCGTCGTAACCCGGGCCACACGCCTGCTGCATTCCGACCCGGACAGTCTCTTTACGGGCCGGCGCATATCCATCAGCGAAAAGGCCGGCTACTATCCCATCGACGAAATTGTATTCGGAAATCACGGGATCGTGGTTGCCAGCAGCAACAACACCGCGATCGAGAATATCTCGCGCGAACTGCCGCAGCTGAAAAGCGTCGACCGTGCGGCCTTCCCCGACGTGGACTATTTTTCGGGTATCGCCTCGAATATCTTCGGCGAACCGGCCTGGGGGCTGGTCAGCGCCGTGCTCGGACGCTCGGACAACCGCAATGCTTTTATCGAGAAATTTTGGTTTCAGAAAGGCCGCAACTTCAATCGGTACCTGCGCGAACAGGCGGAGCAGCCGGACGAGGCCCGAGCCCATTTCGCCGAAACCGCCGCCGAGCTCACCGGCCTCTTGCAAGATTTCGAACGTTTTCGTACACTCGCTTCCGCCTACCACAATGCCCTGCTAGCCGGCCAAAAGCCCGCTGCATCTCGCGACACCGCCCATACTCCCGACGACCCGCACAGTGATGCGCTCAACGATCCACACGCCAATGCCGTGGAATCCGCGGCCCACCGCTTGCTCGCCGAATACGATATCCCCGCCGCGAATCTTCCAGGCCCCGATTTCACCAGTCTGTCCCCGACGACGATACACAAGCTAACCCCTTATTCTTCGGAAAAACTCAACACACTCCGCAGCACCATCTTCTTACGCAGTCTCGAACTCCACGAATGGGCCATCCGGGCGAATGCCGTCCGTTTCCAGGCCAACCTCAGCGCCTTTGTAGATATGCTCGCCGGCAGATATCGCGAGCAGATCGACGAGTCGGTAGCCTCGGTTCTGTGGAATAGTTTCTTCTTCTGTATTCCCGTGGTGTCGGTGACACTGGCTTCTTTTTATCGCCAGTTTGGCCAGCTGGGGCAAGGCGCCCTCGGCTGGCTGTTGCTGGATGAGGCGGGGCAGGCCACCCTACCCTCTATCGCCGGAGCCATCTGGCGCGCCCGGCGCAGTATCCTCATCGGCGACACCCGGCAGATCCCTCCCGTGGTGAGCATCCCAAAGGCATTAGACAAGCTCTTGCAGGAAAATTATACTACCGACGACCACTGGTCGCCGCTGCATCATTCCGCCCAATCACTCGCCGACCGCGTCACGCCCATCGGCACTAAGATCGACAACGTGTGGACCGGTCTCCCGCTACGCGCTCACCGCCGCTGTGACGAACCCATGTTCACGATCGCGAATACCATCGCTTACAACGGCCAAATGGTTCGCGTGGACCAGTCGGCCTCCACCAACAGCCAGTTCTCCACCAACGGCCAGGCCATCACCAACGGCCAGGCCTCCGCCTTCGGTCCCCTCCCCGCCAGCGCCTGGCTCGACATCCGCGGCGTCACCGCGATCGAAGGCCATGCCCTCTACGAGGAATTGCAAGCCGCGCGAACCCTCCTGCAGCAGCTCGTCGCCCACGAAGGCAAGATTTTCATCATCTCGCCGTTTCGCTCCGTCGCGATGAGCTGCAAAGAACAATTCCAGAAACGCGGCCGGATCGAATGCGGTACGATCCATACCTTTCAAGGCCGCGAGGCTGATATGGTCATCCTCGTCCTCGGCACCCTGCAACACAGCAAAAAGGCCCGTGACTGGGTCGCCGCCTCACCCAACATCCTAAACGTGGCGATCACCCGCGCCCGTCATCGTATCTATGTCATTGGAAATTATAAAACGTGGTCTGCCCACCGCTATTTCGACTATCTGTCCCAGGTACTCCCCGTCCAGCCTCCCGAAGCATGATCCGCCATTTTACCCGGCCACGCGCCCAACTACTCACCCATTTCCTCCAACTGTCCGGCTAACACGCCGCCCGCTCGTTCAGGCTAACCCCGCATGAGCCTACGCCCTATTTTAGTGCTTTGAACCATAAGCAAATAAAGCGTATTAAAATCGACCGGGGCCCCTTTCCAGGGGCCCCTTGTTTTTGGTCATCAAGTGCCCGCTAATCCCTTTGCAGGTCACGGCCGGTCGGTCGCGGCCCGTCGAAGGCCGGAAATTACCTATCTTAGCTCATGTTTAAACCGATTGCAGCGTATCTCAGTCGCCTTCTTTCGCCCCAGGCATGCTTCCTCATCCTGATGCTCTCCACCATGAGCACCCAAGCCCAAAAGACTTTTTGCAACCCCCTCAACCTCCCCTATAATTTCCAGTCCCCCGGCCCTACCCGCCGCGAAGCCGCCGATCCACTGATAGTTCTGTATCACGACAAATACTGGCTTTTTGCCTCTAAACAAGTGGGCTATTGGTGGTCCACCGACCTCCTCGACTGGCATCTCATCCAACCCACCGGCCTCCCCCTGCAGGTCTATGCCCCCGCCGTAGCCGTAGTCGACGGAAAGCTCTATTATACTGCCGCCGAAGACAAAGGCACCTTCACCACCAGCGATCCCATCACCGGCCAATGGACCCTCGTGAGCCCATACAAAAGAGGCTGCATCGACCCCGATGTGTTCCAGGACACGGATGGGCGGGTGTATCTTTTCGATGGCTGTTCGGACAAGACCGCACTTAGAATCACCGAACTCGACCGGCATACCTTTACGCCACTCGACGGTCCCATGAACACCATCGTCGCACACACGCACGCCCATGGCTGGGAAGTGCCGGGTGACTATAACGAAGACACGACACATGCGCCGTGGATCGAAGGTTCCTGGGTCACAAAATTGGATGGTCACTATTTCTGGCAATATGCCGGCCCGGGTACACAGTTCAAAACTTATGGCGATGGGGTATACGTAGCCGATAACCTCAAAGGCCCCTGGACCTACCAACCCTATAGCCCGTTCTCTTTCAAACCTACGGGCTTTATCGCCGGTGCGGGCCACTCAGCGACCTTTGCCGATAGAAAGGGTGACCTATGGCATATCGCCACCGGCACTATCTCGGTGAGACATATGTTCGAGCGCCGACTGCTGCTTTTCCCTGCCGGCTACTATCCCGACAACCAGCAGCTCGCCGTAAACACCTATCTCGGCGACTATCCGCAAGTAGCGCCAGGCACCGCATCCGACCATCTCAACGGCAATCTCGCAGGCTGGATGCTGCTCAGCTATCACAAACCCGCGACCGCCTCTTCGACGTTGGCCATGGCCGCAGCCCCTGGCGGCACCGGTACACCCGGCTCGAGCGAGAGCCGCGACCAGGCTACAGGCGCAGCTCCCAACGGCACCGGTAACACCAGCGCCAACCCTACAGGCCCTGGCGCCCCGTCCCGCGCCTTCGACGAAAACATCCGCACCTGGTGGTCCGCCGCAACAGGCAATGCCGGCGAATGGCTCCGGGTCGATCTCGGCAAGACCTGTCGTATCAACGCGATCCAGACGAATTTCGCCGATCAGGACGCAGAACAAGACGGCCCGCTGATAAATGATGGCTACCGGTACAAGATCGAAGCCTCCGCAGACGGTAAGGTCTGGCATACCATCGTAAACAAAAACGATCAGGACCGTGACACCCCGCACGACTATACGCAGCTCGAGAAGCCCGCGATGGCTCGCTATGTCCGCATTGTCAACGGCCACTCGCCCGCGCATAGTCGTTTCTCGCTCTATGATCTCCGCATCTTCGGTTCGGCCTTGGGCAGTCCTCCCGCGGCAATCGAAGGCATAAAAGTCCGTCGCGATCCAGCCGACCGCCGTCACGCCACGATCACCTGGTCGCCGGTAAGAGGCGCAGACTTCTATATCGTCCGCTACGGCCTCTCGGGCAACCGGCTCTTCGGCAATTACCAGGTCTACGACGCCACCAGCCTCGACATCCATAGTCTCAATATCGACCCGAAATATGTCTTCACCGTCGACGCCGTCAACGGCTCCGGCATCACCAAAACCCCGGTCATTTATCCGGCGCCATGAGTAGCACCGAATACGGGCGCGGTCCGCGACGCCATTCGCTATATTCGTGAGGATTCCCCACAAAATGCTGAAAAAGTCAAAAAAGAAGTTCTGGAAAAGATCAGTGAGGTATCTACTCGCCGCGAAATTCATAACCCAGATAAATACAAGCTCAACAATGCCGAGGCCCTGTCACCCGCGCTGCGCAAAGTGATCACATTGGCATTCACCAATACCAGGTCGGCCTGCTGCGGGAAAACCGGCCCGCAAAAAGCCAGCAAAAAAAGAAAGAACAACCACCGCATAAAATTCGAATTTCAGCATAGATAGCATGGAAATATTAGGGGGGCTTTAGCGGAACATGTGTTTACACAAAATCCCCTACCTTCATGTAATCAAAAAGTTACCTAATCATGCCCGTCGCATCCCTTGACGTATTCCAGGCCATCGCCGACCCCAGTCGCCGCCAGATCCTGCAGATGCTTTCCAAAGACAGTCTGACCATCAATGCACTGGCGTCGAACTTCGATATGAGCCGGCCGGCCGTTTCAAAACACATCAAGATCCTCCACACCGCGGGATTCATCTCGATCACCGACATCGGCCGCGAACGCTACTGCACCCTCAACCAGGCCGGCTTCGAAGAGTTGCAGGACTTCATCGATCACTTCGATAAATTTTGGGCCACCAAGCTTAAAAAGCTCGAAACCCTGCTCAACGATAAGTTCAAGGAAAAATGAGCCGTGCCATCGGCACCACATCGCGCACGTCAAATGTGATTAACCACAAAAAGCATTTTCCGCATTTTATCTTCGTGCGCCTTTTGCTGGTCGGCGCGACCGAATTGCCGGGTGATCACCTGCAACATCTCTCTTTGCAAGGCCCTCTGAACGTAATATTTCAGTTTCGGGTCGATCCTACCCTCGATTACTATCTGTGCAAATGCGACCCCGATGATGGATTCGTCGAGGCCCACCAGAAAGGTCAGCCCCATGCCATTGCCGCCATTCATCGCGATCTGTCGCAACTGCTCATCGGTTAAGATCTTTGCATTACCGGACTTGGCCGCATATTCCGCCTGCTGCTGCTTCAGCGCTTGCACCGTTGCTTCTATTGTCGCGGCATCCGGTTTAACCGAACCTCCCACATAGGCCTTTAGCTTGTTAGTATCCAGCTCTCCCCAGGCGATCGGTGGATAATTCCAGGATTTGATCAGATCGGTCAGATAGTCTATAGGCGAGATCGAACGATTACCTTTTCGCCAATTATAAAAGCCGTGAGCCGCATCCGAGCCGTCGTCGCTGCCAAAAGGCCCCGATTCGTCGATGGGACTCCAGAAAAAATCCTCTTTCATCAACGCCCGGGCCTTGGGATGCGCACCTTCAGGTGAGAACACGTCGGCGCTGCCCTGTTGACCAAAGGCCGGTAAAACAAACAACGCAGTAAAAATGCACAAGACAAATAGATTCTTCATGGTTGCAGCCCCAAACATGGCTAAACCCCAAGTGGGACAGCCCTAAGATATACCTGTTTTCCCGCCTTCGCAAATCGACCTAACTTAGCCGCATGAGTACACCCTCCATCCTCGTCGTCGGCAGCTCTAACACGGACATGGTCGTCAAGACAAAAGCCCTGCCCGGCCTGGGCCAAACCGTACTCGGCGGCGCCTTTTTCATGAACAGCGGCGGCAAAGGAGCCAACCAGGCCGTGGCCGCCGCCCGCCTTCAAGGCATCGCCAACGGCCAAGGCAAAGCGGCCGGCCCCGAGACAGAAGACACTGCCCACAGCAAGGTCACCTTCATCACAAAGCTTGGCACAGACATCTTCGGCGCCCAAACAAAAGAACAACTCATCAAAGAAGGCATCGATCCCCGCTATATCCTCGCCGACTCAACCGCACCCTCGGGCGTCGCGCTGATCACTGTGGATGAAAAAGGCGAGAACAGCATCGTCGTAGCACCCGGCGCAAACGCCCATCTCAGTGCCGATGACATCGAAGCCGCCCACGACGCCATCGAAGCCGCGGCCATTATCCTCGTACAACTCGAGATCCCGCTCGAAACCGTGACGACCCTCGTAGGCAGGGCCGTAATACACAACAAGCCCGTTATCCTCAACCCTGCCCCCGCGCGTTCGCTGCCGGACGAGCTGCTGCGTCAGATCACCATCCTCACACCAAATGAAAAGGAAGCAGAACTTCTCACCGGCATCCCCGTGAGTGATATCGCCAGTGCAACGGCCGCAGCCAATGTCTTGCAAAAAAGAGGCGTACAAACGGTGATCATCACCCTGGGAAAGAACGGTGCCCTCGTTCACAGCGATACGACATCCATCCACCTTCCCGCGCCACCCGTCGACGTTCTCGATACTACCGCCGCGGGCGATGTCTTCAATGGCGCCCTCGCTACAGCTCTCGCAGAAAACAAGTCCATGCGAGAAGCAGCCGTCTTCGCCAACTACGCCGCCGCCCTTTCTGTTACCCGCCTTGGCGCCCAGTCCTCCGCACCCACAAAAGCAGAAGTCGAAGCTTTCATGCAAGCGCGACCATAACACCAACCACCGGCTCATTCGTCAGCCGCGCCATCCCCGTCAGCCGCGCCGCACCCACAAAAAACCCACACGGCTAAGCCATGCGGGTCGAGCGGAGGGACTACGATCAGACCTAGTGTCCGATCTTTCTGCTATTGTGATTAAGTTGCTGGTTCAAGCTGCGTTGATCCGCCTTCGTGAGATGACCGTTATCGGCGCGGCGCATAGCATGTTTCTCCCGGTTAACGGTCTTGATATTGCGGCGATCCTGGCGGGCCTGAGCACCGGAGATCTTGCCGTCACGACGTTCGGTATTGACGCGCCGTTCCTGGTTGTCCTCCCGGCGATTGACCTGGTTTACGCGGGGATGATTTTGCAAATGCGTGGGTTGATGACCGGGACCCTGTTGAGCAAAAGATGCCGCGGTAAAAAGTAAAGCAACAGTGGTAGCAATAAGCGTTTTCATGATTGTAGAATTTTAAGTTACAAATAAGATCGACCCGGAAAGCAATGGTTTAATCCGGGGCCGTTCTAATAACCGCAAATGGCTTATACTCATTGTTTTTTTACCATACGTTAACAAATCCGGTTTTGTTTGAATGTTATACTTTTGCCACATGACACGAGCCGAATCCTTAAAAGATTTCTATACCCGCAATCCATTTATCGACTCCCATGGATATGTCACCGCGGGCGGCAGCATCGGGCATTTCAACGTCTTTTCCCGCAACAACTGCTTCAAAGGGTCGACATACCGGAGACGCGATTATTATAAGATCTCGCTGATCATCGGCACGGGCCGGCTGTATTACGCCGACAAATGGATCGAGGTCGACCGCCCTTCGCTCCTTTTCTCCAACCCCGGCCTCCCCTATGCCTGGGAACCCATCAGCGAATTGCAACAAGGCTTCTACTGTCTCTTCACCGAGACCTTTATCTCGGATGGCCCCAACGACCTGCTTCACCGGTTTCCCATCTTCCGTATCGGCGCCCAGCCCCTGTTCTTCGTCGATGCCGATCAACAGGCGGAGATCAGCACGATCTTCGGCAAAATGATGACGGAGATGGAATCGACGTATTCTTATAAATACGACCTGCTGAGAACCTATGTCCAGCTGATCATCCACCAGGCCCTAAAAATGCAGCCGGTAGGCGAGTACCGCAGACATACCAACGCCAGCACCCGGATCACCGAGTTGTTTCTCGAGCTCCTCGAACGGCAATTCCCCGTCGATGGCCATGATCATACCCTGCAGTTCCGGACCGCCGCGCAGTTCGCCGAAAATCTCAGGGTCCACGTCAACCACCTCAACCGATCCGTCAAAGAGACTACCGGTAAGACCACCACGCAACATATCTCGGACCGCATCGTCAAAGAAGCAAGGACCCTGCTGCTGCACAGCGACTGGACCATCTCGGAGATCGGCTACAGCCTGGGGTTCGAATACCCCACGTACTTCAATAACTTCTTTAAAAAACACACCAAGGTCACCCCGCTGAGCATCCGGAAATCCATTGTTTGAATTTCTTCATCATTGGTTTGATAAGCTTAACACCGCCGCCCCGGCAAGCCACTACCTTTGAAGAAAAATAGCAATGAATTACAGGACACTAGGAAAAACATCGGAGAAACTCTCGGCCATCGGCCTCGGCTGCATGGGTATGAGCTGGGCATATGGCCCCACCGATGAAACCGAAAGTATTGCCACCCTCCACAAAGCCCTCGACCTCGGCGTCAATTTCTGGGACACCGCGGACATGTACGGCAACGGCGAGAACGAAGAACTCATCAGCAAGGTCCTCACCGAAAATCGAAGCAAGGTTTTCATCGCCACCAAATTCGGCTTCCGTTTTCGCGATGGTGTGGCCGGCCCCAGCAGCGGCGGCAATACGTATATAGACGGCTCGCCGGACTGGATTCAAAAAGCCGCCGAGCTAAGCCTCAAACGGTTAAAGGTCGACACGATCGATCTGTACTATGCGCACCGCATCGATCCCAAGGTGCCTGTGGAAGAAACGGTAGGCGCCATGGCCCAACTCGTCAAGGAAGGCAAGGTGCGCTATATCGGGCTCAGCGAAGCATCGTCGGCCTCGATTAGAAAAGCCTGCGCCGTTCATCCCATCGCGGCGTTGCAAACGGAATATTCCGTTATGACCCGCGACATCGAAAACGACATCCTGAAAACAACGCGCGAACTCGGCATCTCGTTAGTAGCCTATTCCCCGTTAAGCCGCGGACTGGTGACCGCCACCATGCCCGACGCCGAACAACTGCCTGACGACGATTTTAGGAAGAACCTGCCTCGATTCACGAATGAAAACCGGGCGAATAACAATGCGCTGGTGGAAAAATTCGCCGCTTTGGCAAAAGCAAAGAACGCCACGGCTGCCCAGCTGGCCCTCGCCTGGGTGCTCGCGCAGGGAAACGATCTGCTGCCCATTCCCGGCACTAAAAGGAGGAAATACCTCGAAGAGAATGCCGGCGCCGTAAACATTACTCTGACGCCGGCCGATCTCGCGGCCATCGACGCCCTGGTCGAACAATATCCAGTAGCCGGGGAACGATATCTCGAAGCAGGATTAAAGATGGTCGAAAGATAGCAATCCCCACCGATTGTGTTAAATTTAGGACATGAAGAATGTCAGCTCATTAAAACTCGTCGCGGCCACCGCGGGCTTCCCCCGGCTGGCCGCGCTGCTTATAATCCTCCTGCTGGCAGCACCCGGCGTCCGTGCCCAGGTGCGTGTCATCTTCGACACGGACATGGGGCCCGACTACGACGATGTGGGCGCCATTACGCTCCTGCATGCCTTTGCAGATAGTGGAAAGGCCACCATCCTCGCAACGATGGCCAGCAATAAATACCAGGGGGTGGCCGCGGTCATCGATGTCTTCAATACGTGGTTCCATCGCCCCAACATCCCCATTGGTGTCCCAAAAGAATGGGCCGTCGACGAGAAGGATTGGCAGCACTGGACCGATACCATACTGGCAAAATATCCCCACGCTATCCGCGAAAACGCCCAGGCCGAAGATGCCGTCGCCCTCTATCGGCGTATTTTGGCAAAGCAACCCGATCACAGCGTCGTCATCATCACTACGGGGTTCTTCACCAATCTCAGCAACCTGCTGCAGAGCCGGGGGGATAGCAGTTCCAATCTCAGTGGCAAACAGCTGGTCGACAAGAAGGTGAAAAAGCTGGTTTCCATGGCCGGTATCTTTCCCCTGGGCCACGAGTTCAATGTCGCCAGCGACAGTGTCGCCTCGGCATATGTGTTCGATCACTGGCCCACCCCCATCTTGTTGAGCGGGTTCGAGATTGGCGTCAAGATCAAAACCGGACTCCCGCTGGTGAACAACGCCGCCATTCAAAACAGTCCTGTCAAGGACGTCTTCCGTATCTGCCTCCCCATGGCCAAAGAAGACGCAGGCGGCCGAAGCAGCTGGGATGAGACCGCCGTGCTCGTCGGCGTCGCCGGCTATAAACCGTGGTATGCCGTCAATTCGGGGTCGATGCATGTGTTGCCCGATGGCAGCAATACCTGGTCGTCGAGCACTTTCGGCCACTGTTCCTATCTCGTCGAGACTCCAAAATCGGGGCAGGTACAGAATTTGATTAATGATCTTCTAATGCACCAGCCCAGGTAAAGCGGGCGCACCAAGACGCACCAGGTTAAGGCGGACGCACCAGGTTAAGGCGGACGCTCTCCGGCCGGCGCATAAAACCGCAAGAGTATGGAAACACTCAAGAAAAAAGCGCGCGCCGTTAAATTCGACAAATACGGCGGTATTGATGTTTTGCACATCGACGAGGTGCCGGTACCCATCCCCGAAGAGGATAAGGTGCTGGTAAGGGTCAAGGCCGCCGGCATCAATCCCGGCGAAGCTGCGATCCGGCAGGGGTATATGGACAAGCAGTGGCCCGCGCATTTCCCTTCGGGACAAGGCAGCGACTTTGCCGGCGTCATCGAAAGGGTCGGCGACAAGGTCGACAAATTCCAGGTAGGCGATGAAGTCATAGGCTTCACCGACGACCGGGCGAGCCAGGCCGAATATGTCACGGTAGACGCAAATCATATTATCCGTCGTCCGTCGCATGTCTCCTGGGAACAGGCCGGCGCTTTGTTCGTGGTGGGGACAACGGCCTATGCCGCGATCAGGGCCGTAGGCCTGAAGAAAGGCGAGACGCTCGTGGTCTCCGGCGCCGCAGGGGGCGTAGGTTCAATCGTCGTCCAGCTAGCGAGGAATCTCGGCGCCCGCGTGATCGGGCTGGCGAGCAAGAACAACCATGAGTGGATCACCAGGCATGGCGGCATCCCCGTGACCTATGGCGAAGGAATGACGGAACGTATCAAAGCCGCCGCCCGGGGCACCACCACCGATAGCGGCACCAGCGGCACCACCACCGACCACATGCAGCAGGCCGCCGGCTCGCGGATCGATGCCTTCATCGACACTTACGGCCATGGATATGTGGACATCGCCGTCGCGCTTGGCGTCAAGCCGGAACGCATCGACACGATCATCGACTTCGAAGCCGCGCATAAGCATCATGTCAAAACGGAAGGCAACGCCGAAGGCGCCAAAGCCAGCGTGCTCGCCGAACTCGCCAACATCATCGACAAAGGCCGCCTCGAGATCCCTATCGCCCGCATCTACAACCTCAACGATGTCCGCGATGCCTACCAGGAACTCGAGAAACGCCACACCCACGGCAAGATCGTGCTCGTGCCCTGAGTACCCTTAAATCGCTTTAGAAACCTTTTTCCGTGTATTCTTCTTCACGCTGGTGTCCCGCAATTGGGAATTCACTGGCGAGATCAGTTTGTATGGCCGGTTGAAAAGCTCCTGATTCACCTTAAAACGAAGCGACAGCTTTCGAATGACCTCCCGCGACAAGGCCCGGCGATAATTGAGGATATCCGAGACCAAACTCTTACCTACCCCCAAATCGGCAGCCAGCTCGACCGCCTTGACCTTATGATCCTTCATAAGATAGATCAGCGATTCAACGGGATCGGATTCCGCAAAAGTATTATGCGCTTGATCCCATTTTTCGATCAGCAGGGTCAAAAGCTCAACGACATCCTGCTGATTCTTGTTCAGCTTCTTCCCGACAACCAGCTCCTCCAGCACATCACAATATTCATTGTACTGTTTTGCCGACTTGATAACTTTATAAGGTAACGTTTCCATAAAAAATCAAAGGTATTTAATTATAAATTGCTTCTTCTCTTTACAAAGTTTAGAATATTCCGCATGGCTGCCGATCCAACAAATAAATAAATGGACCTCCTTATCACCAAATACATAGTGGCATATCATCCTATAATTATTCCCGCCGATATCGAACACCACCCGGCAACAGCCATCTCCCAACAGATCCGCCGACCCGAAGGTATCCAGAATATCCTCCGGACTCTCCCAATCCGCGCAACGCAAAGTTAATAACCACAATCTGAACGAAGACCTGCTTTGGGCATTCTCTATCGCAAACTCCTCGATCGTCCGCCGCCTGATCAAATGAACCTTCATATCCTCCCATTTTCAAATGTACAACAAAGTACTCAATTTGCGTACCTACTTCCAAATTTATTTCCCCCCTCCCCACCAACAAAAAAGCCCAGATCAAAGACCCGGGCCGATAAATAAGTGTTTAGCAAGTCCTTACGGCAAATTCAAAAAATGATTCACCTGTCCATAATTTTTAACATCCACCCCCTGCTGCTTCATCTGCGCAGCAAGGCTCCCGCTGATCACCACAACCTTGAATTTGTAGGTCGGAATTTTGTAAGTCGCCAGGTTCGGGATCGAAGCACTCGTGTTGATCTGCTGAAAAAAGAATTCCATCTCCACCTCGCCCAGAAATGTCTGATAGGCCATGACATAGTAAAAATCCGCAGAGCCATCCAGGAACTCGTACGTCAAAGGCGCCCACTGATCGGTATTCGCAATCGGATTGGGATTAAAATAAGCCAGCACCAGCCCGCTGTCCAGGATGCCCCTGCTTACTTCCGGTAAAGTAATATCGTGATAACGCGTAAAATATTCGACATAGCTGCCAGGCGATACCTCGAAATAATATTGAGAATTGTAGACCCACTGCGCGTTCGTGAGCGAAAAAGTGTCCACAAAAACATTTGCATTACCCTGCGGCCCCTGAGCCCCCGTCGAACCCGTCGCACCCTGAGCCCCCTGTGGCCCCGCCGGTCCCGCAGGCCCTGCCGGCCCCGTCTTACTACATCCAACCACCAAAAAAGTCAGGCCCACCAAAGCCGCCAGCACCAAAGAAAAATTGCGTGTCATATTGTTTCGATTTTTGCCGCAAGGTAGGGCGGTGCAGCACCTCTTACAATACAACGATATGGCTTCACCGCTTAAGGTATCACCAGTTCATGGTATAACGCGCACGGGCAACCGCCCACACGAACACACGGGCGGTCGCTAAAATCCGCGCACAGGCGCACGCGCGCACGGGCGGCCGCGCACCCGCGCCTCGACGGCAACGCAGCTCACTCCGCAAACCTGCTCAGCAGACTCCACTGCCAGCCCTTCCACCGCCCGCCCCGGACATAGTCGCCTATCACGCGCCGGCACCTGTCCTGCGCATAAAAATAAGCCAGCAGATCACCCGCCGGTCCGGCAAGCCGCGTATTGGGATTCAGTATAGCGTCGACAAGATCGCCGGCCAATGCCTGGGAGAAATAATCGATCCGTCGCAGCGCCGCCATGGCATTGATCCGTGCCCGGAATTCGTAGGAAGAAGAAGTCAGCGACACCAGCTCATCGGCATAGGCCTTTTTACCATAGGCGAGATAGGCAAGCTCCAGCCAACGCACCTGCACATTCCTGCCCAGCACCCCGTCCACACCCGCTGTAGCGGCAAGCCACCCCTTCAAACCCGCGGGCCGTGCCTCAGCCAACTTCCCCAACACCGTCTCTACAATTGCATAGCTGCTGT
>Ga0134128_10000273_pt1 | contig 73236 bp, 59 predicted proteins | sample KB31754_FD_96462 | JGI IMG/M metagenome (GOLD analysis project Ga0134128, IMG submission 96462) | Terrestrial soil microbial communities with excess Nitrogen fertilizer from Kellogg Biological Station, Michigan, USA - KB3-175-4 | ecosystem: Environmental > Terrestrial > Soil > Unclassified ... | reverse complement strand
TGCTGGCGAGCTTTTTCGTTGCCGCAATGGTGCGGTATGGGTTATAACTACCTTGTCTTGCCTGATCTCGTTGGCCGGTTTTGAGGTGTCCCTCATTGGCCGCTTTTCAGGTGTCCCCCGAGGAAAAAAGGCCCCGTTTCAATTCCGGGTGTGGAGTAACTATGGACAACGACATGCAAAAACAAGCAGAGGCGGCGAAAGCAGAAGGGCCAGTTTCCTCCGTCCGCAGCGCGTTAGAGGCTATTGAACAAGCGGAAATGGAAGAGCGCGTGGTCTTTGGCCCCAAGCAGCAGGAACGCGTTAACCAGCTGATAGCTGAGGCGCAGGGACGCGCGGCCAAAGAAACCCGCGCCGAACTCGCGACAGCAAGGGAGCGTCTAGCGAAGCTAGAGAGTCAACAGCCCCCATCGCGCGAAGAGATCGAGGCGCTTGAACGTCGCGCGGCAGAAGCCAAAGCTGCGGTTGCCGAGGCCGAGGCCACAGCGCAGAGTGCCCACAAAAACGCGCAACTATTGAGCGCCTGCCAAGGATTCATTGAACCGGAATTGGTTGCAACTTTACTCAAGTCCGAAACGGCATTCATTGACGGTGAATTGCGCCCCGTAAACTCGCACGGTTCGCCCTTGTTGAACAAGCACGGCGAGCCTATGACCATTGCAGAGCATGTTCGGGGTTTTGAAGAAAAACGGCCTTGGTTGACCCACTCCACAGTAAAGGGCGGGGTCGGCTCCACAGCAGCCAAGGGGAACTCGTCAGATGAACTGCGCGTTGAAGATTTTTATGGCCCGACAGCAACGAGGTCTCGGGAATTGCATCAGCTCTGTATTCAGCAAAACGCCACGTACCGCCGTCTCAGGGCAGCTGCGCTGACCAAAGGCTGGGTGCGTTAAAAGCTTCGCCCCTGTCGTTGGGTTTGCGCGATGAACTGCACACCGCAGCATCCGCCCGCGACATGGCGTAGTGCCTATGTGGGGTGGGTTCTAAGAGGCGCTCACCCCCGTTTGCACACTGTGCATATGTTTTTTCTTGACTGAACACTAGTTGTTGTTGGACAGTGTGTAAGTAATGGGAGCCAAGAATGTTGTAGTTCTTGGCTTGCGAAATGACCCGCGCTATCCTTAGGGCCGCAGCGTGTCTCTCTTCCCGATGTGTTAGGGGCGTATGTTCCTGGATTCCTACCGGGTAGTTCCGGTTCCTTACCAGGAGGTACGGAGAGGTAGAACGACCTTTGATCGTTCCAGAGCGGTGACCGTGTGGCGCGTTATAAATTCGAGGGCAGTCTTGGTCTCGTAAGGCAGACCATTAACCTACCAGCGGGGAGCACGATCCGACCCGCTCATGGGCTGATGCAGACACGGGCAATATACCACGCAGGGGAGCCACCCAAGCACAAGCCGAGAGGCGTGTGTAACCTAAATCTCCTTCACTGGAGAGCGAAGGGTGTGCCAAGACGATTAGTAATTCCTAGACGCGCACTGCGCCCCCCTAAGGATTACTACGTCTGCTTGCATAGATAGGGTAAACAAATTTAGTCTTTATAAACTCTGTTTAGACAATACCGCCAGCCCGTGCGTGCTGAGGTGGGAGCACTTCATGAGTATTAGTATCCACAGCAAGTATGGCGATTGTCTGTTTACGAGTGAGCAAGCGCGTACAGTCGAGCAAGCGCTTGTTGAAGCCGTTGAAGCGAACGTGTTTCTAATGGGTGCCCTTCTGCCGAATGTGCAACTGCAAGGGGCAGACCTCCGAGGCGCATCACTTCCAGGGGCAGACCTCCGAGGAGCCAACCTTGCGGGCGCGAACCTGTCCCAAGCAACCTTGAACGGGGCGGATCTAACAGGCGCAGACGTAACCGCCGTGGACTTCACAGAGGCGGACCTTGCGCGTGTCACGTGTGCTGGTGCCGACTTCACAGGTGCGAACTTTACCAGGGCTCTGCTTTGGACAACGGACTTTGACGGCGCTAAAGGCGTAATCCGCATTCACGGTATAGACGCTTCTGGTATGTCAGACGGTGCCCTTGGTAGGCCAATAGAGATACACCGCGAGGCAGACACAGCCCTAATGATCCCAGGTGGACGCGCAGACCTCATAGTCAATGCGTCCGGCATGATTTCGATTGGTTGCCGTACACACCCCTACGGCTATTGGGCCAGATTTGGGAAGCTGGTAGCTAAAACGCAGCACCTCACAGACGCAGAGTATAGGGCATACGAGCAGAAATTCGAGCAAGCGCGCCGATGGCTAGAACCCCGTGTGTTAGCAGTGGCCATTGCAGATTATGACGCCAAACAGCGGGATTCGGGCGTATTGGACGCCATCATCGAAGAGAGCGAAAGCGCGCGCCCTCACCCGTCTGCACAGTATGCAAACGAGAGTCTTATAGCCTATGAGCACCAGTTCAATTGACCCAGAGTTCAAGCCTCACGGCCCAGGACGCTACTATTGGGATCGAACGACCTCAGCCGACTACGGTATGGAGCAGCATGCTGACCTTGTAGCCGTCAATCGAAGCTCCAGGCCGTTCCCTAAGCAGCGCTGGAATACTGCGAAAACCCTGCGCGGCCCACACCAAACGTCGCCGGAAACCACGCTCTAAGCCGCTAAGCCCTGCCAGAACTACGAATTCTTTCGTAGACGTGGTATTTTGACGGTCTGAAGTGCCCCGAATGCCTATGTTTATTGCTTTTCCACACGTGCGCCCTCGTGGTGGTGCGCTTCCGACGCGGCAATCTTGACCGCAGAATACCCATACCTCCGAGGATCCGAACCCATGAAACGAAAACAGCAACCCGAAGCACTGACTTTGGAGCAGTACAATACCGCCCTACAAGACTTCTCCGACCAGCGCCACGCCTTGAACGACCGTTACCAAGCTACCCGCCGCTTGGGGGAGGTTGAGGTCTGTAAAGCCGTGTTCGACCTTTGGCGCGAAGTCGTAGCTAGCGAGCATCACTTTATCACCACCCATCCCGCGCCTGTTAGCGTCTAAGCGCATAGTGTGCAACGGGTTAGCTTGACAGGACCTCTCGCGACGTGGTAAGCTGTACTTAGATAAGGAACACTCACCCGCACCCCGTGCGAAACAGGGCAGACGGCGAACTGTACCGAATCCCAAATCAAACTTTGAGGATACGTGTATGTCTGCCACCATCGAAAAGCACTATACCATCAACGACCTTGCAGATTTGCTCAGCTTGAGCTTCGAGCGAGTTAGGCAGCTCGTAATGAACGAACCGGGGGTGCTTATCATCCCGTCGAGCACCCCGAAGCGCTTAGTAAACCGAGGCAGCGCCCGCACACGGCAAACGTACCGCATCCCTGCCAGTGTTGTCGAGCGCATCACACGGCGCTGTGCCGTTCCATCGTTCGCTTAGCGGCCCTCGTTCGCGGCTACTGGCAGGGTAACCACTTCCGCCTTATTCGCACGGCGTACGATGCCTTGCTTAGCCCAGGATTCTACAACTGAGTCGTTCAGACTGGCTTGGCGTGCCAACACCCACGGCATGTAGTGCTTTTCGGTGATCGTCACCGACGAATGACCTAGCAGTATTGAAACGTCTTTCGGTTTGACGCCAGCTAAGAGTGATTCGACGGCAAAGGTATCCCGCAGCATGTGCGGGTGGCAGTGTTTCAGCGTGCCGTCCGTTTCCTTGATAGCTGCGAGCTTGAAGAGCTTGCTATAGCTCCGTTGCCAGTTCGTCGTAATCGTTTTAGCGCTTCCGTTGCCCGTCCAAAAGAAGTACTTCTCGTTCGTGTTGCCCTTCTGACTGGCGGGGAGACTGCGCAGCATATCGGCGACGTGCGGGGGGACAGGGCAGTAGACCGGCTCCCCCGTTTTTCGCTGGTACACCATGACGCTCCAAATACCCGTCTGGTGATCGTGATGTAGACGGCGCTTTTCCAGCGTCACAGCGTCCCGTATGCGAAGCCCTGTCCAGCGCATCAGTTCCGTGAGCGCGCGGATTCTCTGGCCTCCGATCGTGAGCGCGTTGTGCTTATCAACGCTGGGACGGTCGCTGTAGGCGTACGTGGCGTCAATGAGCGCTTTGTACTCCCCCGGCATAAAGTACCCCGTCTGAGTAGCCGCGACCTGAACCCGCCCTAGTCCGTCCGTGATTTGGCTTGCGTAGTTCCTCGGAAACCAGCCGTTTCGTTCACAGAACCAAATGAACCCGAGCAGTTCGCCTTGGCGCTTCTGGCGGGTGAGAGCTTTCACTTTCCACGATGCGCGGAACTCTTGTAGTCTGCCAAGTTCCAATTCCCGTACGAATCGGATGCCCTTTTCTGCGCAGAACGCCCGCAACAGCTTATCGAATACAAGCCGCTTTTTGTAAAGCGTTGCCTCAGATATTCCCCTGTCTCGGGCAGCTTGGATGTACGCCTTGATAGCGGTATCCAGGGTCGGCAATTCCGGCGTTTCCACCGTGCCATTTCGTGCCACTTCCGGCACGATAGCGGCGTACTCTTCAGGGCGGACAAGTTCACCCGCCCGCTCCCATAAGACGGCGAGATCCCGCCCCCGCTCCAAGTCGCGGCATTCCGGTTCGGGCAGGAACTTGGACGCAGAGACGGTTATCCTCTTGCCCTTCAACGTTCCGCGAATCCATACCGGGCATTTACAGTTGGTTTTCCTCTGGTCCCATTCGCTTCGCTTGCATTTTGGAAGGTAGTGTCGTTTCAACGGTTTGAGCATGAGCGTTCTCCAAGCACTTTAACACGCGATGGCACGATTTGGCACGGTAAAAAGTGCCAAATCATTGTAAGTTGTTGATTTTGCTTTGGTGGAGGCGGGGGGAGTTGAACCCCCGTCCGAGAATGCCCGCAATGAAGAGAACCACGTGCGTCTCCGGCTCTGATTTTTGACCGTCGCTTAAGAGCCGGCAAGAGCGGCGGCGGCCTAGCCCGATTGGTTTTCAGCCGCCGGCTCCGGACAGAAGCCTTTGGCCAATCCCGCAAAATGACGCTCACTCACCGCCGCGCGGGCTCAGCGGCTGGAGCGGCTACTTAATTAATTAAGCAGCGTATGCAAACTGCGTGTTGGCAGTTATGTTTTTCCGATCGTTTTACGGGAGCTCGGAACCCGGCACGCCTCCCCACCACGATTCAATCCCGTCGAATCCGTTGCGCCCCCATGACGCCTTTGGCAGGTACTACTCCACCAGTATAGCAGCGCGGATATAATTAGACTATGCGCTGGCTTTCGACTGCCCTGCCCCTGTGCGTCTTCGCTCTGCTGTGCGCCGCCAGTCCCGCGGCCGCCGCCGACATGACGAAGCTCACCATACAGGTGAAGACTCAGGGCGGACACCCCATCGATTCCGCGGAGGTGATCATCCGCTGGCACGCCAGTAAGAAGCATCCCCGCGCCAGCTTCGGCCGAGCCGTCAATACCACCTTCGAAATGCGCTCCAACCAGCAGGGCGAAGCGCAGGTCCCCGCCATTCCCCAGGGCAACATTCTGATCCAGATCAACGCCAAGGGCTACCAGACCTTCGGGAAAATCTTCGAGATCGAGGAACCCGAGAAGACCGTCGAGATCAAACTGAATCCGCCGCAGCAACAGTATTCGTCGCACTAGGGCGTTACTCTACTGCGATCGGGAAACTCGCGGTCGACCCGTCCACCGCGAGAACCAGCGCCGCAACGCCCGAAACGCCGCGCGGAATCACAGCGTTCACCTGAAAGAGTCCATCGACCGCTCCCGGCGCCTGCCCCGCATACAGCACTTCTGCGTTCTCGCCGCCAATTGTCACCGAAGCGCTCAGCCCGTTCCCGGCGCCGGTGGCGAAAATCTGCACCACGCTGCCGCGCGCTGCCGGCGTTGCGTTGCCGTTCAGCGAGTTGTCCTGGTTCAGCACGCCGAAGATCGCCGGCGCCGCAACGGCCATCGTGTTGGTCCACTGAGCTACCCCGTTCGCGTTCGCCAGTTGCACGTTGCTTTCGCTCCGGCCCGCGAGCCCCGCGGGTACGATGGCGTTGATTTGCGAGTCCGACGCGTAGAGCACCCGCGCCTCGACGCCGTCGAACGTCAATTGCGGCGGCTCATTGCCGAACCCCGCTCCGAAGAACGTCACGATCTCGTTCGGTGCGACGGCACCAGATTCCTGGTTAGCCGCATTCCCCAACCAGCCGATCACCGGCGCGGCGGCTATGAGCGTCAACGGAGGAAATTCGCGAATATCGCTCACGTTCGGATCATGCGGCATCAGGTAGTAACAAATTGCGCGCACGGGAGCGGACGATTGGAAGCTAGAGTTCGCGGGATCCACGATCGACATCTGCAGGGTGCCGTTCGGCGCAACGCTGACCGTCTTCGTGCCGGAGGGAAACGCGTTGGTTACGGTCACCTGAGCAGCCTCGGCGCCGGGGTTCTGGAATTGCAGAAAGGCGGGGGCGTTGGCTTCGATAGGGAACCGTCGCGCACACGTTCCCCCGGTCGTAGACTGCCGCGGGAACGTGTACAGCGACGTTCCGGTATCGGCCGTCATGCCCTGGAGAGATAGGCCGCCGGCAACTGCGATCGGTGTAACTGAAGAGCTCAGCGTGTATGCGCCGAAAGGGCCAAAGGCGTTCCCCGTCACTTGCACCGTGACCGTCTGTGTAATCGTCAGCGAGAATTCAAACAGCGGCAAGCCCGGGACTCGGCCAACACCGGCGGCGGGGGAGAAGAAGGAAACTCCGAATCCGTAGGGCGGGTGGAAGAATGCATCGCCCGTCACGCCGGACACGGCCTCTGCGTCCGCAGTCACGCTGAATACCGTCAAGCCGGTGATCGCGGGAGCCGTCGATGGATAGGCTCCGCCAGTAAAGCTGAGAGAGAAACCGCCGCTCGATAGCGCGATTGGCGCCGGCGCAAATACTTTCACGTGCGCCGGCGCGCCTTGCGCCGCCGGCTCAACGTTCACCTGAAGAGTGAGCGGCGTTTGCCCCAAAGCTGCATTCGCCGCAAGAAGAAACAACAACCCGATTTTCGGTCCCACTACTCCTAAGAGTGCCTGGGAGCCGAAATCAACTACGCCAGGTCGAATTTATCCTGGTGCAGCAGCGCATCGCTCTTCACGATCACTGTGCGCCCGCCGAGAATCTCTTCGATCTCACCGAGGAACGAGTTCTGATTGCTCTTCAGCAGCTTGGCGACTTCGGGCGAAACGCGCAGCATCACGTCCTTGCCTTCCACAACCTTGGCAATCTTATTCGCTTCCTGAATGATTTCGCCGACCACGGTTTGCGGGCTCTTCACGTAGCCCGCGCCCTCGCAATACGGACACGGCGTGCACAACGTGCGCTCCAGGCTTTGCTTCACGCGTTTGCGCGTGATGGCCACCAGTCCGAAATCGTTGAACTGGAGAATTTTATTGGGAGCGCGGTCGGCCCGCATGGCCTCTTCGAGCGCCTGCATCACCTTTTGGCGATTCTTGCGCTCGTCCATATCGATGAAGTCGACCACGATGATGCCGCCCAGGTCGCGCAGCCGGATCTGCCGCACGATCTCCTTGATGGCGTCCGTGTTGGTCTTGACGATGGTGTCCTCGAGCCGGTTGCTCTTGCCGACGTACTTGCCGGTGTTGATATCGATGGCCACCAGCGCTTCGGTCTGGTTGATGACGATATAGCCGCCGCTCTTGAGCCACACTTTCGGGCGCAAGGCTTTCTCCATCTCCGCGGTAATGCCGAATTCGTCGAAGATGGGCGTGGATCGCGTATACAGCTTCACGCGGTTCACCAGCGCCGGCTGGAAGCGCTGCACGAAGCGGAGCACGCCTTCGTAAAGCTCTTCGTTATCCACCCAGATGCTCTTAAAGCTGCTGGTGAGCTGATCGCGCAGCACACGCTCCACCACGTTCAGGTCATGATGAATCAGCATGGGCGCGGGGCGCTTTTCGGCCTTCTGGCGCATGTCCAGCCACATGTTGTACAGGAACATCATGTCGGCGCGGAGTTCCTCTTCGGTGCGGCCCTCGCCCGCCGTGCGAACGATGTAGCCGCCCGAAATGCCCGTGCGATTGCTCTGCAGAATGCGCTTCAGGCGAAGGCGCTCTTCGTCGCTTGGAATTTTGCGCGAGACGCCGATGTGGTCCACGGTCGGCATGTACACCAGGAAGCGGCCGGGGAGCGCGATGTGCGAGGTGATGCGCGCGCCCTTTGCGCCGATGGGCTCCTTGGCAATTTGAACGATGATCTCCTGGCCTTCCTTCAGCAGGTCGCTGATGGACGGCGCGGAGCGCGCTTCGCGGTCGCGGCCTTCGGGACGGGGAGCACTGCGCTGGTCGCCGCGCTGCTCGCGAGGCTCACGCGGTTCGCGGCCTTCGCGGGTCTCGCGTGGTTCACGCTGTTCGGCCGGCGCGCGATCGCGCGGGGCCTGATCGGAACGGCCTTCATGCTGCGGATTGCGGGCGGTATCGCCCATTGGGCCGCGGCCGCCCTTGCGGCGCATGCGGCGGGAGACGCGGTGCTGGAAGCGAGGACCCTGCTCGCGCAAGGCCGCCGTCAAGCTGGTTGGGATGCGCGCCGGCTCGGGGCCTTCTTCTTCCGCGAGCGGCTGCTCGCCTTCGACGGCTTCCCCTTCGGCCGCCGCCTCTTCGGCGGCTTCGGCCAACTCGCCGACACCTTCTTCTTCCACGGGCAGCGCTTCGGCCGCGCCATCGTCGTCGGTCGGCTCGGCGGCATCGCCGGTCACCAGGTCGAGATCCTCGGCGGTTTCGGCGACCGGGACGGGCTCCTCATGAGCTTCGGCAGCGGCTACGGGTTCCGGTTCCGGCTCGCGCTCCGCAGCCGGCGCAACTTCGACGACGACTTCCTCGGCGATCTCGATCGCAATGGCCAGCTCGGGCTGCGGCTCGGCTTGCGGTTGGGCAGCGAGGTCAGTCACCTGTTCCGGCTCAAACTCAGCGCCGGATTCTTCTTCGCTATCGAACTCCTCTTCGCCGCCGGGCCCCGTGTACTTGGCAAGGGATTCGCCGGGCAGGACGAGAAAATCGTCGGCCTGCGCCGCGGCAGGCGCATCGGATGTTTCTTCGGCGGCTGCTTCGGGCGCTTCGGCGCGCGTTTCATCTCCCGGACGCGGCGAGTAGAATTTCGATTCGGGCAGTCCGCGACCACCTCCACTGCGGGGTCCGCGACGACGGCGTCCGCGGCGTCCGCGACCTCCACGGTCGCCACCACGATCTCCGCCCCGATCGCCGCCGCGGTCTCCACCGCGATCCGGACCGCGTTCGGCGCGCTGTTCGTGAACGGGTTCCGCAGCAGCGGCAGTTCCGTTCACCTCAGGCGCGGCCGCGGGCGCAGTTTCCACCGGGATGGCTCCCGGAAGCGAGCTCTCCGTAATGACGGGCGCGGCGCTGACCGAAGCGGGGTTACGGTCCAACTGCTTGAAGACCTTCTCCTCCACGCTGGTGACGATCTTGTCGTACTCTTCGTTGTCTTCGAAGAAGTCGGAAACGTAGAGAAACGCGTCCCGTTCCAGACCGATATCGACGAATGCCGATTGCATGCCTGGAAGCACGCGCGTCACTCTACCTTTATGAATGCTGCCGGCGAGGGAGTATTCGTTCTCGCGCTGATGATAGATTTCGACAACCTGATCGTCTTCGATCAGCGCCACCCTTGTTTCATGGCGGCTCGCCGAAATCACTAACTCCTTTGACATCTAACTGCCTCCCCGGGAGCGCGGGAAGGACCTACGGTCTGGTGGGCACCCTCGCGTGGGCTCCGCGCCGCTACAATTCCGCGGAACGAAGCCAATTTCTTACCGAACTCACGCTGGCCGCGCGGTGGAGACGCATTCTCAAACACCACCCGGCCGGGAACCACCCGGGGAGAGCGCTCGATGGCGCCACCGTCCCAAGGTCACTCGTTCAGGCTCCCGTTAATCTTTAATTCACAAACCTTCTGAGCCGGACATTGCTGACCAGCCCCAATGCTAAGAAATTCGACCAGATACTGGAACCGCCGGCGCTCATGAAGGGAAGGGGGATGCCAGTCACGGGCATCAGCCCCGCCACCATCCCGACGTTGATCAGAATGTGTGACAGCAACAATGCAGCTACTCCCATACAGATATACATACCCGACCGTTCGGACGCCGTCTGCGCATTCTGGACGATGCGCATGATCATCACGAAGTACAACGACAACATTACCACGACCCCGACGAAACCTTGCTCCTCCGCAAATGCCGAAAATATAAAATCTTTGTACGGCACGGGCAGGAACCGCAGCCTCGTCTGAGTGCCTTTGGTGAGCCCCTTTCCGAGCGGCCCACCGGACCCGATTGCAATCTGGGACTGGATCAACTGATATCCCGCCCCTTGAGGATCCTGTTCGGGATCCAGAAAACTCACCAGCCGCTGCTTCTGATAGTCCTTGAGAATATAAGTCCAAGTGACCGGAAGCACCAGCACCGCCACTACGGCTATGGCGGAAACGTATTTCCAATTTAAACCCGCGAGGAAGGCTCCCACCACCAGAACACCTATATAGGTGAGGGCCGTTCCCAAATCCGGCTGTTTCAGCACCAGACCGGCGGGAATTAAAACCAGGCCCGCCAGTTTAAACATCTCCCGAACTTCCAACTCGTCGGTCTTTAGTTCGGTCAGGTAGCGAGCTACCAACAATATTATCACCAACTTGACGAATTCCGACACCTGTAAGTGAATGCCGCCGGGGAGCGGAATCCACCGCCTGGAACCGAACATCGCCTGCCCTGCGAAAGCCGTTCCCAACAGAGCCACCACGCTCACGATGTACATCAGGGGAACGTGGTGCATCAGAGCGTGGTAATCGACGGCCATGATGATCCACATCAGCACCAGGCCGCCGGCAATGTAGAAGATCTGCTTCCACCAGGAATCGTGACTGCCTGTGCCGAGCGTGGCGCTCCAGATCTGCACCACGCCGACGCCGCAGATCAGCAATACGATGCTGAGCAGCGTCCAATCCAAATCTCTAAGGGAAAGATGACGCATTTACTGATTCCGGGTGGGCACGGCGGGCACCGGCTGAAGGGCGTTCAGCCCCGCCGTCAACTGCTTCTGCTGCGCAGCCATGGCCTGCAGGCGCGCTTTCTTATCGAAGTACGCTTTAATGACGTCGCGGACCACCGGGGCGGCGTACTGTCCGTGACCGGGGAAATGCTCGAGCAGCGCCACGACGACGATCTCCGGGTTCTCGCAGGGAGCGAAGCCCTCGAACCAGGCATTGTCCTCGCTGGTCTTCTTGCCTTGGGAGTGCGCGTAGTCTTCGCTGGTGAGCTGCGCGGTTCCGGTCTTGCCGCAGACGGAGACGTTCGGCAGCTTGGCGCGAGCGCCCGTGCCGCCGCCTTCGTTCACGACACCGTACATGCCATCGACAACGCTCTTCACGTGCTCGGGATCGAGCTTCCACTCGACCACCTTATCGGGTTGGTTCGCCACCAGCCGCGGCCTGTGCCATGTGCCGCCGGTCGCGAGGCCGGACAGCGCGCGCGCCAGTTGCAGCGGCGTCACCGTGAGCGCACCCTGGCCAATGGCGACAGAAGGTGTTTCACCGGCGTACCATTTCTGGCGGTAGTTGCGCAGCTTCCATTGCGCGGAGGGCATGACGCCCGCGGCTTCGTGCGGCAGGTCGATGCCGGTCTGATGGCCGAAGCCCACAAGATCTCCGTAGAACGAGAGATTATCGATGCCGGTCTTCGCGCCGACCGTGTAGAAGTAGACGTCGCAGGAATCCACGATTCCGCGGTGCAGCGAGATCCGGCCGTGCCCTTTCGGGTAAACCCAGCACTTCTGGAATCGGCCATAGAGCGCCACGCCGCCGGAGCAATTGACGCTGAACTGATCGTCGATGGCGCCGCTTTCCAGCCCCGCGAGGGCGGTGAACGGCTTGAACGTCGAGCCCGGCGGCTGCTGGTCCTGAATCACTTTGTTCATCAGCGGATGGTCGGGATTCGCGTTGATCTCCTCCCAATCCTTGGCCTTGATGCGGACCGCGAATTTGTTGGCATCGAAGGTCGGGCGGCTGACCATCGCCAGCACTTCGCCGGAGCGCGGGTCCATGGCTACAACGGCGCCTGTTTTGTGCTCGACGTGCAACTCGGTGGAGGGCGAATCCATGCCGAGCTCGGCGACCACCTGCAGGTCGAGGTCGATGGTCAATTGGAGATCTTTACCGGGGACGGCCTTTTTTTCCTGGAGCGTTTCGCGAACCTGTCCGCGGTTGTCGACCACCACCTGCCGCTGTCCGTCCACACCGGTCAACGTGGAGTTGTATTGCCGTTCGATGCCGAATTTGCCGATGATGTCGCCGGGGTTGTTGTGGGCGAATTCCGGCTCATCGAGTTCCTGCTCGCTGATTTCACCGGTGTAGCCGATGACGTGCGCGAGCATGCCGTTTTGCGGATAGAGCCGCGACTGCGATTCGATCAGCACCATCTCGGGGAAAAAATCGTGGTGCGATGCGACGAAGGCGAGGTCGGCGGGCGAGAGTCCGTCCTTGACGACGACGGGCACGTACTTCGGCTGGGAGCGAAACTTCTGCACCTTGGTGACGAGGTCGTTGTAGTCGAGATCGAGACCTTGGGCGATGGGCTTGAGGTGATCTTCCTTGAGGGCTTCGCGGGCGAGGATGAGTTTGAAGGAGGAGTGGTTATCGACGATGGTGCGTCCGTCGCGGTCGCGTATACGGCCGCGGGGAGCGGGAATCGGCACGCTCTTCACGCTGTTTTGCAGCGCCTTTTCGTCGTAGACCTGCGGGTGTTCGATCTGCAATTTCCAGAAGCCGGCGATGAGGAAGAGGAAGATGGCAACGGTGCCGTACTGAAAGACGGCAATTTTCCCGGACGCGAAACGAGTATCGTCGTGCAGCGGCGGTTTGTCTTGCAGGTGTTGTTCGAGGTTTGGATCGACCGGCGGAAGGATCACAAAAAACGCGCAAACGCGCTTAACCCTTATTGTAGCAGGCTATACGGTTTTCCGGTCTCGACCGGAGAGTGGATTTCGCGGCGATTCCTTTTGTTTTCTTTGGCATTTTCAAAAACCGAAAGATCTTTCGGTTTTCGATCCTAAGTCGTTGTATTTACTCGAAGCGAATCGGCAAAACCGAAAGATCTTTCGGTTTTCCGTTCAATTCGGCTGAAAGCGTGCGGGGCGTCCCCGCTTATAGGATGGCATGGGCGCTTGCGGGATCCGGCTGCTAGCGTTGGATGTGGTTGCGAATAAAGGAGAAAGATTTTGGCAATCAGGGTGGCTCCAGTGGAATCACGAGGGTTCTTAACTGTTGCTTTTGCAGCACTGATGCGCTCTCCACCTCGCCCGCGCTGCAATAAACTCACGCCTGAGGGTAAGGGCAAGCTGACTGCATATTTTGCCAAAGCCGTGCGATCAACCCGCCGCTAACGACGAGACGGTGAAGTTCGGCAAGCTCGAATGCGGACGGCGGATTGCGGAAGTGTCCGCGAAACGACATCGTCAAATTGCATGTGTCATGTAGAATCACCGATTTGAACAATCCGCAAAACTTGCTGCCTCCGCAAGCCGTTTGGCCCACCCGTGCTTCGGGACCGGATGCGCGAACTCTTCTCGGCCCCTTCCCCGGCGCCAGACCCACTATGAAGACCGTGCTGTTACTTGAGGACGATGAAATATCGCGCGCGCTCTATCTGCGTGTTCTCGGTCGGCAGTGGACCATCCTGGTGGGCGAATCCCCGAATCAAGCGCTCCAACTGTGTGAGCAGGACTCAGTAGACCTTTTCGTCGCCGACCACCTCCTTCCCGGGGCCCTTTCCGGAATCGAGACCCTACACCGCGCCAATGCGGTCCGACCGGGGCTCCGGCTCCTGCTGGTGTCTGGTACACCTCCGGAAGGACTTACCGATGGCGCCTTCAAGTGTTTCGAAGATCTCGTCGTTACATGCGTTTTCGATTACCTGGAGAAGCCCTTTACTCCTACCGTGCTCAACGAGCGTGTCGCGGCGCGAGTGGATGGCCAGCACAACCATGACAGAATCCAGCGGCGGTTCGCCGTCGCTCAGGCATACAGGAAGCGGCAAAGAGATGGCGAGCACGCATAGGGTGACGTCGGCCGCAGAAGCAGGCGATTCTTCAAGACTGCCCGCCTCTTAGTTATTCGATAACAGCACGGGTGTCAGCCAGTGGAACGCATAGGACTTGTGGCGCGCCGATCGGCGAGATTACAATGCCTTCGCTACTCATTGGCGTTTACGCGCGGCGGTGTTCACTCAGCTATGCAATGACGCGCCGCACCGTTTCAAGCAGCAATTCCGGTACATCGGTTTTCCCCAGAGTAGCTACAGCGCCGAATAACTCAGCCGCTTGAAGCATCGATCCACCCAAAAATCCTGAAATGACAAGTACCGGCAATGTGGGCTCGCGCTGGCGCAATGCCTTCAGCACCTCGAAGCCATCCGGTTCTGGCATGCTTAAGTCCAAAATGAGCAGATCGGGACGACTGGTTGCGACGGCCTGTAATACAACGCCGCCGGAAGTCGCGGTTCTTACTTCGTACCCGCCACGCTGCAAAATGCGCGCGATCAACTGCAGAACTTGGGGTTCATCATCAATAACGAGGATTCGCTTCAGCGGCATAGAAGATAGACCGACGATGATTATACTCGGAAGGTCTCGTTTAGGCAGGATTCGTTCGGCTGGAAACGCGGACTTGTTAACAGCCAATTGGAGCTACGCCATCGCTGATTCGCGTCGGGCAAAATTGCATCGTGGGCACCAAGGCGGACCGTGACGCTTCGGCGAACTCTCTTTGGTTATCGACTCCGGCCCACCCCAAAGACAGCGGCTCCGGGCGTTGACTTCCCAAGGCCCTTCGATAGACTCATGCATAGCAGCATGCAAAAAACCTGCTCCGCACGCGACCGACTCGTCCTGGCTCTCGCCCTTGCTGCGGACCGAAGTCAAAGACATCCCGGCTCGGGCCTTGAAGATCCCGCCGAGAAGACGCAATCCGCTCCGGAGATTCGGGAACTGCTTCTGGAACATTGCAAGGTTCATGGTTGCTAGGGCGCCAAGGACTGGAACGGGCTGAACGACGTAGAAGCAACAACATGCCTGGAAGCCATGATGAACCGCAGGATTTCAGATGCCGCCGGGCCGAGAAACGCTTTCCACTCGCCCTGCCGCTCAAATGGCGCCAGGGTTTATCGCAGAAGCGTCGTAGCGGAAGGCGCCGGCAGAACATTGAACCTGTCGACCGGCGGAATGAACTGCATTTTGGATCGTCAACTCCCCCCGGGTTCTGCGGTCGAAGTGTCCATTAGATGGCCAGCTCTTCTCCACGGCTCAGTTAGCCTATCGCTCTCAGTCGAAGGAACAGTGTTGCGGACCGATGGTACAGGGACCGCCATTAGAATACACCGCCACGAGTTCAAGACGTCAGGGTCGGCTGGCTAATTGGGGTGCCGAGTACTTTCTCCATTCCCGTTGCCAATCGGAGCCGCAGCAGTTGTGAAGCCGTGTAAGCCCGAGCTGTGCGGCATGGGGTTTAGCGCCGACAGAAGCATAGGGCAGATTGAAACCCAAATCGCCGCTTCAGGCGCAACTTCGTGCGATTACACCTTCTGAAGCCCTACGCTGCCGCCAGACGCCCAAAGCATGTACGGCATTTGAAAGCTTACTGAGGCGCCGACGGTCGCCAAAGCACATTATGATCCGTGCTCACGCTGCGATATCAGAGTGCAGCTCCAGTAGTCTTTGCGGCAATCCTGTCGATTCATGAGGGTAAAGTAGATCGTTAGAATAGCTGCACAACAGAGGGACCGAGTACAATTCGATAGTCTGGTTCCAGAGATCTTCTAAGTGAGCCGCGCCTTCAAGGTCACTCTTACCGCAAAGGAGGTTCACCATTTCGCCGTAAAGTCGTACCCGCCCGCTGGGAGCCTTTGCCTTTGCTGTCACTATAATAGGACCGACGACGGCCTGGAAACTTGCGAGATCCGGACTCTCGCACGCTAACAGTTTCGCCAGGAGCATATCCGCGTTCAGAGACGTGAGTCTGCCCTCCCTTTGAAGCTCCTCGACATCGAAGGCCTCTTCTCTGAGCCGCTGTTCGATGGCATGCTGTTTTTCCGCAGTCGCGATCAAAACAACGGATTCGTTGCTGCTTAGTCCTGCTGCTGCGAAAATCCCTACGGCCTCAGCGACATGCTTTTCATCGCCGTAAGGGTAAACGATGTGCGATTTAGGATGCGGATTCGTAAGGATGGAAATCGTCTTCGGCGTCACGGGAAGTTCGCTCCTCCGAACGGGGTGTTCCCAGCCTATCACCTAATGGCGACTCCCGCCGTGGTAAAAAGCTCTTCTCTACTCCGGGCCGCTTTGCTCCAGTCGCCGAATCCGTCGAAGTGTGCTCCACGGACAAAGCGCGAGTAGTAAAAGCCGATCAATCGCGTGCGATGGCTGGAGGCGGCTCGCGCGTTCCCACCGAATCGCTCAAGCAGCCTGCTCCGCACGCCGTTGTGATACGCTCTGACGAGGAGAACTGATGCGAGAAACTGGTACGGTCAAGTGGTTCAACGCGGCAAAAGGCTTCGGCTTTATCCAGCGTGAAAACGGCGAAGACGTGTTCGTCCACTTTTCTGCTATTACCGCGAGCGGCTACCGCTCGCTCGACGAAGGCGCTCGCGTATCCTTCGTCGTAAAGAACGGCCCAAAGGGATTACAGGCGGAAGACGTGAATCTCGCCTGATTCCGGGATTGAGAAGGATCTGCCGGGAGCAACAGCGCCTGATTGATCGATTGCGTGGGCCTCGGCCCGTAATGCGGTAAAGTCCTGCTTCCCAATCGAGTCGTTCATCAGCCGTAGACGGCGCGCAGTATCGCTCTGGCAATCGGCACTGCTCGGAAGGGTGGAAACGGAATGTCCCACCGCGTGAACGGAACAACTATTTTCGAGGACGCCGAGACGAATGACGACGCTCTCGCGCGAGTCGCAAGGCCGGCGGCGATCGACCAGGGCAACATGGGAATCTCCCTGGACGGCGCGACGAATCTAATTAGCTGGGGCTTCTCAGGCTGCATGGGTGTGACGGTGATTCCACCTGAAGGGCGACCGGGTGGAATGATATCTCACGTACACGAAGGCCGATATGAAGCAGGCAACGGAAATGAGTATTATCGGGAGGCGGTCCGGCTCTCCATTGCCGAGGCGCGATCCGCATTGCATTCCGATTTGCTGGGAATTGTGTTGACCAACGGCGAGGATGGGGGCGTTGCTGCATTTGCCGGCTTGGCGGAGTTCGTGCAAGCTCTTCCAGGTGTGGGATCAGTCTTGGATCTTAGGCCATTCAAGCAACAGACTGGGAGCGCGATACTCTGGGACTTTCATCGCCACTTCGTCTTCTGCTTCAAGCGCCCTGTCTTTGATTACGACGAGCACCTTACGGACAACCCGCGATTCCAGCATGAAATCACTTTGGCACAGAAGAAGGCAATCGCCAGGAATATGAACTGTCTTCACTGGCAGTGAGGAGCGGTCTGCGCCAGAACAGGCGCTGCCCTAGCGGAAGTTATCCACTAACCTCATTTCAAAGACGGGGTCATCCCTGGTCGTATAGAGAAGATAATGTCCGTCAGGAGAAATCGCGGGGTAAAGATAGATAGGCCGGTCGACTTCGATCAGAGTGCGCGCGCTACTTCCGTCGAAGGGATAGAAGACAATTGCGTAACCATTCGGTCCTTTGGCGGCCATGCCATAAATCCCCTGTGCTGTAACCGTAAAAGTATAAGCGTGGGCGATTTGTTGCTTGGTGAGCGCCTGCGTGGCTGCGCCGCCATCTACCGGCATCTTCCAAATGCCGTTGTTGGCCACCGAGTAATACAGCCATTTCCCATCGAGAGACACTCTTGGCAGTATCCCGCCGTGGTTCGTCATTTGCTGCACTCCGGAGCCATCGCCATGCATGCGAAAAATTTCCGGATCGCCCGCGCGGCGTGACGCGAAATAGATCCATTTGCCATCCATCGACCAGACGCCGTTGTGATTCTCTCCCGGGAAATCCGTCAACTTCCTGACCTGACCGCCGGAAGCAGGAATCGTATAGACATCCGCGTTCGACCCCGGACGCGCATCGAATACCAGGGATTGGCCATCCGGGGACCACAGTCCACTGCCGGTCAAACCGATCTTGAACGAGGTCACGGGGAAGGGGTTGGTTCCATCCGCATCAGCCACCCAGATCTGATGAGTGCCGCCTCGATTGGAATCGAAAGCGATGCGCTTACCATCCGGCGAATAAGAGGGGCTTGACTCGAAGCGACTCGAAGAGAGAAACCGCTCGGGTTTTGCATGAGAATCCCGGAGGTCCAGGCGATGAATATCGTAGTTGATAAATACTGTGGAATAGATCAGGCGCCGAGCTTTGGAGGAGTAAGTCAAATTGAAGGCATTCACGCCGATTCCTTCGACACTTCTTGGCGCTCCCCCGGCAACTGGGACGCGTCGAATACCGGCCTCGGTGGTGAACCAATCGCCGGACACGTACACAATTTCCTTTCCATCGGCCGTCCAAGCCGCGCTGCTCTTGGTAATGTGATCGAACGTGAGCTGGCGCGCCTGGCCTGTGAGTTTCCCGTCCTGAAATCCACTGACAAAGAGATCGCTATCGAAATCGCCGGCAATAACTTCATATACAACCTGTCGCCCGTCGGGCGAGACTGTGGCGAACCCGTATCCTTTGGCTGCTTGACGGTCCAGCAAGCTTCGCGCCTCGCCGCCGCCAGATGGTGCGACGAAGATAGACGGGCCTGCGCCGCCTGACTGACACCAAAGCAGCCAGCGCGAATCGGGGGACCATGTTACGTCGGATATCGCGGCCGCGGTAGCTACGTGCCGTTCATTGCCGCCGAGCGCGGGAATCACGGTTACTTCGTCCGCTCCAGCGTCGTTCTGCTTGATGAACGCTATCGATTGTCCGTCGGGTGACCATGCCGGCGACCCGGCAAATTCGTTCTCCGGCGTGAGCCGCAGCGGCGTTCCTTTACCGATCAGGCTGAGATAAAGGTGCAGCTTGCCGGGAACATCGCCGTCCCACGCGAAGACATATTGATTTCCATCCGGCGAGAGACTGGGGGCGCCGTGCTCGCCCACGAAACTGGTGAGTAGGCCGGCATGAAGGACATCGGGAGGAATCCCAGCCAATGCGCCCCGAAATCGAAGCGCTGCAAGCCCAATCACCACCACCGCTGCGGCCACATACCACCAAACGCGGCTCCGGCTACGGGTCTTTTGATTGGCGGCCTGTACACCCGGTTCCGATTCCTCTCTTACCTCTTCAAGTTCCACTTTCACGTCGTTCATCGTGTGGAAGCGCCGGTCAGGATCTTTGCGCAAGCAACGCTGAATGATGCGTTCCAGTTCCCGAGGCACGTCCGGGGCGATCAGAGTAGGCGCGGTGGGTTCCTCGCGCAAGACCGCCGCCAGAGTAGACGCGGCGGAGTCGCCCCGAAACGCGCGCCTCCCGGTTACCATTTCGTAGAGCACGGCGCCGAAACTGAAAATGTCCGACCGCGAGTCAAGTTTCTTGCCTTCCGCCTGTTCAGGCGACATGTAAGGGAAACTGCCGACGATCATCCCGGGCTCGCTGCGCACTGGGCCGACGGATAAAGACCGGGTTGGCTCGCCGGATCCCAGGCTGGGCGAATCCACCGTCAGCTTCGCCAGCCCGAAGTCCAGTACTTTGATGCGGCCACTCGCATCGACCATGATGTTCGCGGGCTTCAGATCGCGATGGATAATTTGAGCCGCGTGCGCGGCCGAGAGGGCGTCGGCCACCTGAACGGCGATGCGCAGGCAATCCCTGAGCGGCAGTCCCTTGGGAGGAATGATCTCGCTCAACGGCTTGCCGGCGACGAGTTCCATCACGATGAACGTCTGGCGGTCCTGCTCGCCGATCTCGTGTATTGTGATGATGTTTGGATGGTTCAGAGCGGAGGCGGCCTTGGCTTCCCGAACGAAGCGCGCGCGCCGGTCCGCTTCGTGCGCGCAGTTTTCGGGGAGCAATTTGATGGCGACTAAGCGCGCCAACCGCTGGTCGCGAGCCTTATACACCCGGCCCATGCCGCCCTCGCCGATTTTTTCCAGCAGGGTGAAATGTCCCAGATTACCGCCGGGGCCGGGACTCCCGGGGTTCGCGCCGCCGTCAGGCTGCCGGCCTGCGGGCAGTGGCGAATCGATCCGTTCCGCCACGAGACTTTCTGCGTCTTCCCAGGCTGGACGATCGATCTGTGCGTCCGGTGTATTGTCGGCCGAGAGGAGGGACTCGACTTTGGCGCGCAGATTTTCATCGCCGCCGCAAACCTTCTCGATGAATGCCTTGCGGTTCTCGGGCGGCTGCTCCAGCGCCTGGTGGTAAATTTCTTCGAGTTTCCGCCAAAACGCTGGGTCCATGGCTACCGCGGCAGTTCCAATCTTACTTCATCGAACATTCGCCCCGTGCTCTCAGCCACGCGCGCCGGGCGGTCTCCACCTACTTGAATTCACCCGGCCGTTTCGACTCAAAGATCTCTCCGGCGACTCCTGAATTGCGCAGCTTGTATCCCGCGGCCGTGAGGACTTTGCCGTAATGAAGCCGCCACTCCGGAGCCGCTCCCGGCGCCGCCAGGACTGCCACATACGGCGCGTGGTCGGCTGCCAGTTCCTCCGGCAGGAGCGACCGCACTTCGGGGTGAACGGGATTTCCGGCGGCGGCGATGTGGCCTGCGAAGTAACCTGCCTCTTCCACGGTCAGGGTCGCGAGCCCGCGTCCTCGCAGGGCGTCGAGTTGCGGCCGTAGGTCGCGCCATTGCTCGTTCCAGATTCGCCTGTTCGCTTCGACGGCGAACGGTCCGGCGATCAGGAGGGCTGCGAGGGCAAGAACCGGCACGCGTGCCAAGGCGAACGCGACGAGCGCGATGCCTACGATTGCGACGGGCGAGTAAATCGCCGCCGGAATGCGCGCATACAGCATCGCGAGACAGGCCGCGAGTTGGATCGCCATTACGGGCAGCGCGATGCGCCGGAACGTTGCGGCCAGTATCAGCAGACTGACGGCCCACACTCCATCGACGTAGCGAAGGGTGTTCAGACCGTACTTCATATAAACCAGATCGCCGGGCATCTGGCTCGCGCCGTAGTAGGTGCGGAAGTAGAGAAACCAGCCGGCGCAGACGAGCAGTGCGGCCCACCGGAGCGGCGCGCGGCGAAAGCAGAGGATCGGAGCGACAAGCAGAATCGCCGCAAACAGAAGCGGGAATGCCAATCCCCCCGGCGACAGCCCATGCTCCGGCACAAACAACGCCCGCCACACCACCGGCGACCCGATGGCATCGAGAATCGACGTACCGGAGACGTCCGCTTCGCCGGGCAAATGGACGGGTCCGGCATTGACTGTGGCCGGATAGAACGGATTGCCGTACTGAACCACGTGCGCGACGTAGTAGTGCCACGTCGTGAACAGTCCAAATGCCGCGACGGCGAGGGCGATCGGAACGAGGCGGCGACCGTCGCGGCGGCGCAGCCACAGTATCGCGGCGCAGGCCAGCACCACGAGAAACGCGCCCGTATATTTCACCGGCGCGAAGGCTGCTCCAAACATCAGAATCGCAACATCCCGCCGCGACAAACTGGTGCGCGCTGCGCGTAGCACCGCAATGGTAAGCAGCACAAAGCCCGCGCCGTGCAGCACATCATTCTTCAGCGTCGGAACGCCGGAGGGCTCCAGCCAAATGTGCGGCAGCACGGAAGCCGCTGCCACGGTCACCATCAGCCGCCATCGCTTGAGCCCGAGTTCGCGTCCCGCGACCCACGCCGCGAGCGCCAGTACGGCGACCGCTTTCAAAGCGATCAGCGGGAAGAAGACGTCAATTTTGGTGATGACCCAGGCAGGCAGAAAGCTCAGTTCCCAAAACGCCACATAGTAAGTCGAGAAGGTGTAGGGGGTGGCGCGGTTTGCCATCCACTCGATGAGGTAATGCAGGTAATTGACGGAATCGATTTCGCTGACCGGGTGGAAGGACGCGAGCACGAGCGGAGCGGCGAGCGCGGCCGCGAACGGAGCCCAGGGAAGGCGCAATTTCGGAAGTTTCAGGCGCGAGCGCCATGCAAATGCGATGGCCGCGCAAACGAGCGCCGCGCCCCAGTAAGCAGGTTCCGAATTGGTCCGGGTGAAAGAAAAGGCCGCGGCGAGCGAAGATTCCAGCGTGATCTCCGCGCAGAGGAACAGCAGCAGAGATTCGGCCGTGAACTCCACTCCGAGCCACGCCGCCACCGCCGCTCCCAACGCACCTTCCCACAACGCGAACTTAGCGGTCGCGATGAGGATGGCCGCGGCGCTCATGCACGCTCGCGCAGTTTATCGAGGAAGTGAAACAGGGAAATGCCGACCAGCGCGTTCAGCACGCCGACCACGAGCGTCTGCTGCACTTCGAACGGCAGCGGCCGCCCCAGTAGAGCGCGCACCATCACCCAGTACAGAAACTGGTGAAACACGAAAAAGAAGAACACCAACAGAAGGCGGATGAAGCCGTGCTCCACATCGAGGCGCAGACCCACGGACGCCGCGAAATAGCCGACCAGCGTATCGACGATGCCGAACATTCCCAGGGGATTCTTGGAAAGCGAATCCTGTGCGAGCCCCACGAGGGCGCCCACCATGAGTCCGGTAATCTGGTTGCGCCGCATGAGCGCGAAGTAGACGACCACGAGCAGCGGCATTTCCAGAAATCGTAAGAACTGGAAGAACAGCGGGACGTAGACCTGGAACAGAATCGCCGCCAAGGGAATGGCCAGCAGCACCCAGGCGCGGAAGCGGGAAACCTGCCCTTCGCGCTGACTGCTGAGGAGTATGCGCTCGCCCGAGTACGTCATCTTTCGATGCGGCCTCCCGCGGGAGGAGCGCCTGCCGTCTGATTCGTGCGGCGGACGACGTCAGGCGGCCGCACGGCCGGAGCGGCGGTGGCATCGCCTCCGGTTTTCGCCTGCGGCTTCGGCGGCGCGGCGGCAGGAGCATGAGCAGGCGCGCCGGTGGGCTCGCCTGTTTTTGGCAGAGGCCTGGGGGGCGCGACGGTGTTGGGGGCGGTGCCGGCCGGCGCGGCCGGATTGGCGGCGGCGGGCGGCTGTTTCGGCGGCGCCGCCGGCTGGCCCGGCATACCGAGTTTCGTGAAGTCCGGCGGCTTGGTGCCCGGACCACCCTCGCCAAAAACGTGACCCTGGGCATCGCCGGCCACCTTATACTGCGTCCGCAAACGATCTGCTTCCGTGCCCGCCGGAGCGGCCGCTCCGGGAACCGGCGCCGCGGCGGTGGATGTGCTCGCGGGCGGCGGAGGCGCAATGTATACGGGCTGATTCGCGGGCGGGGCATCCGGAATATCCTGATGCACGCCTTGAATCAGAATCAGCACGTCTTCGACGCCGTGCTGAACACCCGTGGGCTCGACGAGAATTTCCTGAAACGGGCTTCCGGGGCGGACGCTGCGAACGACACCGGCCACGAACCCGCGCGGAAAAATGCGATCGTCACCGGAGGTGTAGAACGTCTCGCCCACCTCGACCTTTTCATCGGCGGGGATGTAATCCACCTTGCACATCGGGGTTCCCTGCCCTTTGAGCGTGCCGCGCGCCTGCGATTTTTGCGCGATCACACCGGCTGCGAATTCAGGGTCGGTGACGAGCAGCACGAGGCTGGTGGTCGGAAAGGCGGTGATCACCTTGCCCACGATGCCGTCCGGAGTCACCACAGCCATGCCACGCTGCACGCCCGCGATGGAACCGCGGTTCACATAGACGGCCTTCGAATTCAGGCCGGCGGCGATGCCCACCACATTGGCGGCGAGCGTTTTGGACGGCGTGTTCGCCTGGAAAATCTGCAGGGCTTTGGCGCGGTCGGCCGTGCTGAGCTCGTTTTTCAGAAACGTGTTTTCGATGCGGAGCTTGCCGACTTCGTCCTTCAGCTTGCGATTCTCGGTGTCTGCGGCGCGCAGAAGAATGTAATTGCGGATCACGCCGGTGGTGCCGCCGCGGACCCATTCCACCAGGTGCGCCAGAGGCATCACCGCGGTAACGGTCCAGACCCGGATGCGGGGAACATCGCGGTCATTCTTCACCTGAACGGAAAGCAGCACCAACTGCGCGGCGATGACCAGCAGCAGCACCGTTATATTGCGGTATCGGGTGAGGAAAGACTCCATGGGGAGGGGGACCCGCCCTTCTCCTTAGTCTATCGAAATCTTACGCAGCAGCCGGAAATCGCTGAGCATGCGACCGGTGCCGAGCACCACGGAAGCCAGTGGGTCGTCGGCAATCGAAACCGGGAGCCCCGTTTCCTCGCGGATGCGCTTGTCCAGATTCTTCAGCAGCGCGCCGCCGCCGGTGAGCACTATTCCGCGATCGCTGATGTCCGCGCTCAGTTCGGGAGGAGTGCGTTCAAGCGCCACGCGAATGGCATTGACGATGGTAGCCACGCATTCCGACAGCGACTCGCGAATTTCCGAATCGTCGATGGTAATGGTACGCGGCACGCCTTCGATGAGGTTGCGGCCTTTGATTTCCATCGTGATCGGCTTATCCAGCGGATAGGCCGAGCCGATTTCGATCTTGATTGCTTCGGCGGTACGTTCGCCGATCAGCAGGTTGTACTTGCGCTTGAGGAACTGCATGACGGCGTCATCCATCTCATTGCCGGCCACGCGCACGGACCGCGAATAGACGATACCGGATAAAGAGATGACCGCGACGTCGGTGGTGCCGCCGCCGATATCCACAACCATGTTGCCGCTGGGTTCGGTGATCGGCAGCCCGGCGCCTATGGCAGCGACCATGGCCTGTTCTACGAGGTGCACTTCGCTGGCTTTGGCGCGATACGCCGAGTCCATGACGGCGCGCTTTTCCACCTGCGTGATCTCACTGGGGACGCCGATTACGATGCGGGGATGCACCAGCATCTTGCGGCCGTGCGCCTTCTGAATGAAGTAATTCAGCATGCGCTCGGTGACTTTGAAGTCGGCGATTACACCATCTTTCATCGGCTTGATGGCGACGATGTTGCCGGGAGTGCGGCCCAGCATTTCCTTGGCTTCTTTGCCGACTGCTTCCACTTCGCCGGTATTTTTGTTGATGGCGACGATGGAGGGTTCGTTCACAACGATGCCCTTGCCCTTGGCGTACACGAGGGTATTCGCCGTCCCGAGATCGATCGCCAGGTCCGAGGAAAATAGGCTGAAAAGAGAGCGTAAGTTCATCTAAAAAAGGTGTTTACTTCAAGGGAAGGACGTACATCGGAGACCGATCCAGATCCCTCTGCATAGTACCACAGGTACATGATATTTTCCGATTGCGGACTTTTTAGTCTTGTTTTATAATGCGCTTTGGTGGTAAATCGCTACATTCCGGTGGCCATGGTTGCGGCGCTGATCGCCGTGATCGTGATTTGCCCGGCGATGGCGTGTACATTTCCCACCGCTCATGCCTGTTGCCATAAGCATCAGCCGGCGCAGGGCACGATGCGAAACTGCCCGCTGGTTCTGTTGGAAAACGGCAAAGCCGCTCCGCTTGCGGTGATTCCGGCGGCGGTGGTGTTACCCCTTCCGATGGCGCCTGTGGAGGCGCACCGGGCAACCGTCCCGGTGGCCAACACGGCCAGTTTCGAGCTGTACCTCCGCAATCGCGTTCTCCTGATCTGAGCCGCTCTGCACCGCCTCGGTTCGTTTCGAAAATTCAATCGATTAGGAGAACAATTCTCATGAAGAAGATTACGTTTGCCGCTTTGACTCTGCTCACGCTGGTGGGCATTTCTCTGGGAGCTTCGGCTGTCAAGTCGAACTGCTGCCCGACGGGTGATTGCTGCAAGGGCGGTCAGTGCTGCCGGACGCATCATCACCAGAAGTAAGGGAATCGCTGGGGCGGAGCGTTCACTTGAGCGCTCCGCGCTCATCGACCGGTCGGGAGACCGGTCGGTACTGGCACGAGGATCCGTCGGCTGCTGCCCGCTGTAAGGGCGGTGCCGGACGCATCATCAGCAGAAGACTTGAGCGCTTTGCGCTCATCGACCGGTCTGGAGACCGGTCGGTACTGGCACGACGATCCGTCGGCTGCTGCCCGCTGCAAGGGCGATGCCGGAGGCATCATCAGCAGAAGACTTGAGCGCTTTGCGCTCATCGACCGGTCGGGAGACCGGTCGGGACTGGCACCACGATTCCCCGGCAGTCTCCTAGGGCGATTCTGCGGAAACCTGGCTTTTCGCACCAGCCTTTGAAGATTACTTCGTCGCCGTCTTCCAGGAACGTCCGTCTTTCGCCGGTTGGCAGTTCCACCGGCTCCGTTCCGCGCCACGCCATTTCCAGCAGGCAGCCTCGGTTTTCCTTCGCCGGACCCGACACCGTCCCGCTGCCGATCAGGTCCCCGGGACGCAGATTGCATCCGTTCGACGCGTGATGCGCCACCATCTGCGACAGCGTCCAGTACATTCCCGAAAAATTTGTGCGGCTGATCCGCATCGGCGCGGGCATTTTTGCGGAACGAAGCCAAACTTCGAGCGAGATGTCATAAGCGTCGGGCGCCGCCGTCCGCAGATGCGGCAGCGGCTCGGGGTCGCCGGGCGGCCGTCGATCGGGATCGCGCCGGAAGGGCTCCAGCGCTTCGGTTGTGACCACCCACGGCGAAATAGACGTAGCGAAATTCTTGGCGAGGAACGGGCCGAGCGGCTGATACTCCCACGTCTGTATATCGCGCGCCGACCAATCGTTCAGCAGACACACGCCGACAACGTGATCCATGGCGTTCGCCACCGGCACCGGTTCGCCGAGCGCATTTTCCGGACCGAGAAACGCACCGAGCTCAAGTTCATAATCGAGGCGCTTGCTCGGGCCGAAGGCCGGCGGGCCGGCGGGATTTGCAGTGGTCTGACCGCACGGCCGCCGCACGGGAGTCCCGCTCACCACAATGCTGGATGCCCGCCCGTGATAGCCCACCGGCAGCCACTTGTAATTCGGCAGCAGCGGATTGTCCGGACGGAACATGCTACCGACGTTGGTGGCGTGGTGAATGGAGGCGTAGAAATCCGTGTAGTCGCCGATTTGGCACGGCAGCATCAGGCGCGCGGTGGCAATCGGCGAGAGAAAATCCTGGGCGCGCGTGGTTCGCGTCACCAAAAAATCGCTGATGCGCGCGCGCAGTTCGACCCGCTGCTGCTTCGGCATGCTCATCACCTCGGCAACGGTGCGGACGCCGAACGCGGATGCCATATCGAGAATCTGGTCGCCGATGGCGACTCCCGCGCGCGGCGTGTGGCTACCCGGCTGCCGGAACATGGCGTACGGGAGATTCTGCAGCGGAAAATCGGCGCCCGGCACATTGGCGGATTCCACCCAGCTTTGGAGTTTGGGATCGTGCGTACGATCGATCATAACCAGCCCAGTTCGCGCAGGTCGGCGAGCGGTTCTTCGAAGGAGCAGGAGCCGAAGCTATGCGCGAACTCGCGGCGCGCTGCTTCGATCTGCGCGGTGGAGAGCGCGCGGCCGCGCCAGCGGAGTTCGGCGTCGGTGAAGGAGAACGCCGTGGCATCCACATCATTGAGCACGTCCGCCACCACCAGAGCTTTCGCGCCATGCCACGCAAACGCCGCCGCGGTGAAGACATTGATGAAGCCGTGCATGACCGCGTGCGGCGCTTCGCCGGCATAGGTCAGCGGGTGCAATGAGCGGAGGGGATGATGCAGCCCGGCGGTGGCTTTGAACGGCACGCGGCGGCGCGCGGCTTCCATCAGAAACCCGGCGATTTGCGTGGTTGGGGGAATCATGTCGGGTGTCAAGCCACCGGTGCGCACCTTGGCGAAGCCGCCGGACGGCACCGCATCCAGGGGCAGTTCGTAGTAAGTGGGCCGCGAGAACGGGCGTGCGAACTTGCTTTCGAAAGTCTCCACTTGGGGCGGAGCGGACGAGGGCTCGCTTTCCACCAGCAAGGTGAGCCGTCCGTCGGGCGGCAACTGCGCGCCGGCGAGTTTGGCGGCCGGAAGCACCAGGCGGTTCAGGATCCAGGCGTCAGAGGAGGCGAGGTAAGCGGAATAGTTTTCGACGACGGCAGTGAGCGGCAGCCCCGCGGGCGGAAACAGACCTGCGTAGTCGATGAGGCGAGCGAGCAAGGCTCGCAATGAAGCGGCGGCTGTGGCCATGCGTCAATCGGCAGCGCCACCGGTCTGTAGCGATGGCCGGGCGAGCGTCACCATAGGTTTACGGTCCCCAAATCAAGATCCTACCCCGGAAGTCGCCCGCGAGGGGGACCGGCCGTTGGGCGGAGCAGCGGGTTGTGAGCTAAGTATCACGCGGGCGCGCCGGCGGGGAGTGACGATTTCCGCGCGCCGTGCGTCCTAATGGCATGAGGCAGTCTCTGATTCTCCTCGTGTTTGCGGGTCTGGCATTCGGGCAGGCGTCCACCAGGCTCGTAGTGACGTCGGCTGCGAGCGGAAGCATGACTGTGGCTCCGGGCTCCTTCGCGACGGCTTGGGGCGCTGGCTTTCCCGCCGGGGCGGCCGTGCAGGTTATCGATTCCGCGGGCGCGAGCTTAAATGCTTCCATCATCTTTGCATCGCCCAGCCAGATCAATTTCCTGGTTCCCGCGCAAGCGGCGCTCGGCAACGCAACCGTCAATGTGACTCTGAACGGACGCATCGCGTCGCAAGGACCAGCGGGCATTCTGGCAGTAGCTCCCGGACTGTTCACGATGCCCGGAGGCGATGTCGCGGCGGCTCTGGCGGTTCGCACAATTGGCGGCCCCAGCGGCCCGCAAACGGTATTCCCGGTTTTCGACTGCAGCAGCCAGAGCGTTTGCAAGCCGCTTGCCCTCGACCCCGGTTTGGACACACCGACCTTCCTCGAACTGTTCGGCACAGGCATAGGCGCGCACCCCACGCTCGCCGCCGTGACTGCGACCATCGGCGGACAGACGGTGGCGGTGCAATTTGCCGGTCCGCAGGGACAAGCGGCGGGGCTCGATCAGGTGAACATCCCGCTGCCGCTTACCTTACGCGGAGCCGGGCTGGTCAACATCATCGTCACGGTGGACGGCATCGCTTCGAATGCCGTGCAGGTGCTCATTCAATAAGCGGCAGGCGCATTATTTCGCGGTGGTGAGATCCTTCACCATTTCGTACAGGAACGTCTGCCCTTCGTAAAACGAGGTGGTCAGCATGCGCTCGTCGCGACCATGCGCGCGATTGTCGTCACGCTCGACGAAGAAGCCCTGCACGCCGTAGCAGGGGATTCCGGCATCGCGCAGCATACGGCCGTCGGTAGCGCCGGTCGACATGTAGGGCAGCACGGTGACGCCGGGCCACATGGTGTCGGTGATGCGCGACATGGCGCGCATGATGTCGGGGCGCAGCGGCGAAGCGGGCGCCTTTTCCTCCTGGTTGGCGACGGTGATTTTGACGGCGTCGTCGGCGATGGCCGATTTCAGAGTCGACATGACGAACTCGAGCGAATCGTCCGGATGCACGCGGCAGTTGATATTGGCGGCGGCGAGTTGCGGCAGTGCGTTTTTGGCGTGGCCGCCTTCCAGCATGGTCGCGACGCACGTAGTCCGCAGCATGGAATTCCATGCGGGTGAGGAGGCGGCGACGCGCTGCATCGCGGCCGTATCGCCGGCGGCAATTTTAGCAAGATCCGCTTTCATGGCAGTGTTATCGAGCTTAGCGAGGCCGCCGAAGTAGGCGCGTGTCACTTCGTTGGTCTTCAGCGGAAAGTTGGTTACGGCGATGCGCGTCAGGGCGTGGGCGAGATGATAGATGGCGTTGTCGGGCACCGGCATGGAGCTGTGACCGCCCTTGTTGCGGACTTCGAGACGAAGATCCAGGTACCACTTTTCGGCGGCCTGCAGATCGTTGGAGAGGCGCTTGCCGTGGTCGAGCTGCCCCTTGCCGCCTTCGTTGAGGGCGAACTCGGCGTCGATTAGGTCGCGATGGTTTTTTAGCAGCCACGCGACTCCGTTGTACGGTCCGCCACCTTCTTCATCGGCGGTCAGCGCCACGATGATGTCGCGATCGGGCTTGTAACCCTCGTGCTTGAGACGGATGAGATTGGCGATCCAGAGCGCTGCCTGAGCTTTGTCGTCAGCCGTTCCGCGGCCGTAGAAATAGCCGTCTTTTTCGATGAAGGTGAAGGGGTCCATGGTCCAGTCTTCGCGTTTGGCTTCGACCACGTCTTCGTGCGCGAGCAGGAGAATCGGCTTGAGCTTCCCGGCGCCGCGGTAGCGAACGACGATGTTGGCTTTGGTGGGGATAGCGCCGCCGATGAAGATATCGGAAGCGGCGAAACCGGCGGCGCGGAGACGGCGCGCGGCGGCTTCGGCCACGGGCGTGGTGGAGCCTGTGGTGAAGCCGGATTTAATTTCGACGAATTCCTTGTAGATGTCGCGGGCAAGCTGCCGGTCGGCGTCGGGGGCGAGGTTGCTGGCGGCCATGGCGGCGAGCGGAAGGAGGGCAAGGACTGTGAATCGCATGTGTCCTGGATTTTACCTTGGTGCAGCCGCGCTGCGCGCGGCCCGACAGGAAGGATTCCTGTCGGCACGTTTAGGACTCACTTTCCTGTTGACATGCGACAATTGTCGCGCCTATGATGTGACAGGTGTCGCATGAAGACCGAGAAACTGAGCAGGCGGGAACGGGAAATCATGAACGCGGTATTTGCGCTGGGCAATCGCGCGGCCGCCGAGGAGATTCGCGAGCGGCTGACGAACCCTCCCACGGATTCCAGCGTACGGGTGATGCTTGGGCGGCTGGAAAAGAAGGGCTTCCTGAAGCATCAGCAGGATGGGCTTCGCTATTTGTATTCGGCCACTTCGTCTCCCGTCGCCGCTCAGCGCGGCGCTCTTCAGCAACTGGTGGAGACGTTCTTCGGCGGCAGCAAGCAGCAGATGATATCGGCGCTGGTACGGCAGGAGCCGTGGACCGACGAAGAGCTGGACGGCCTGAAACGCGAGATCGAGCGCGTGCGCAAGGAAAGGAAGGCAAAGTGATGATCGCTATTCTTGTGAAAGCGACAGTTGTCGCAGCTTTGATGCTGGCGGCGGTTGGAATGTTGCGGCGGAGCCGGGCTTCGGTGCGCCACGCCACACTGGCGGCGGGATTCGTGGTGCTGCTCATTTTGCCCGCGGCGTCGCTGTGGGCGCCGGCGATGCAGATTCGCGTGACGCGTGCCGCAAGTCCGTCCGCGCCGCCGCCCGGCGCGTTTGCAGTGCCGCGCCCGGTTGGCAGCGTGCCTCCACCGCCCGCGACGAATTGGCTGCTGCTCGCCTATCTGGCGGGAGCCGCGCTCTTCCTCAGCCCGGCCGCCGCCGGACTTTGGCGGCTCTCCCGCATACGCCGCCGCGCCCTGCCGTGGAGCGCGGGCCAGAACCTGGCCGGTGAATTGGCGCACGGCAAGCGCATCGAAGTGCTGCAGAGCCGCGAACTCGCCGGCCCGATCGCGTGCGGCCTCACGCACCCCGCCATCATCCTGCCGGTTGACGCCGGGCATTGGAGCGAGGCCGATCTCACGCGCGCCCTGCTGCATGAACTCGAGCATGTCCGCCGCTTCGACTGGCTGACGCTTTGCGCCGCCCGCCTGCTGTGCGCGGCGTATTGGTTCAATCCGCTGGTGTGGATGGCGTGGCGGCGTCTCGGCGTGGAAGCGGAGCGGTGCTGCGACGACGCCGTGTTGCAGCGCAGCGAGGCGGCATCGTATGCGGAGCAACTGGTCGAGCTGGCGCGGCGATTGGGCAGCAGCGGCGCGGCTCCGGTACCCGCGATGGCGAATGCTTCCGATCTTTCCACGCGCGTGCGTGCGGTGCTCGACGCAGGGCAGCACCGCGGACCCGCGGGAAGGCGTGCGATCGGCATGGCGTGCGCGGCGGCAATCCTGGCGCTCACTGTTTCCACGGTACGCGTCGTAGACGCGCAGGAAGTCCCGACGAGCCACTTTTCGGCGGCGTCGCGACTGGTGGTGGAGACTGTGTACGTCCACGGCGGCAACGGGGACACCATTGAAGGATTGAGCGCCAACGATTTCACTATCTTCGAGGATGGAGTGGCGCAGAAGATTATGAGCTTCGGCTTCGAGCGCTTGCCACAGCCTCGCGATGGAGTCAGCAGCTATTACACGCTGGGCTATTACACGACGAACAACCAAATGGATGGCGCGTTCCGGCGCGTGCAGGTGATTTGCCCGAAGGAACCATCAGCGCGTGTCGAATTCCGGCAGGGCTACTATGCCGGGAGACCCGGGGCTGAACAGCGAACCGGGAATTCCGTCGTCACACGCGCGGTAACCGGAGTGACGGCTCCGGCATTGATATTTAAGAAGGAGCCGGAGTACACGGAGGAAGCGCGCAAGGCGAAGTATCAAGGTACGGTGACGCTGTACGTTGAGATCGACGCCACGGGAGCTGTGACGCAGGCCCGAGTACTGCGCGCCCTCGGTTTAGGCCTGGATGAAAAGGCAATCGAGGCGGTGAAGCGGTGGCGATTCAGGCCGGCGATGAAGGACGGCAAGCCTGTCGCGACCACGGCTGAAGTCTCGGTGGACTTCCGGTTACTTTGATGTAAAGTTACCGCCCGGCGTCGCGGGCATCAAGGAGCTCGTGAATGCGAGGTACTTCGACCTTGCCGGTCTCGCGATGCTCGGTCAGCTTCAGCAAATCCACGAGGTAGTTCTGCCACACCACGGCGCGGGAGTGCGTCCCGTGGCCTCGTGTTTCGTCGCTCGTCGGAATCAGGATGTAGCGGCCGTGCGGCACCTTGACGATGGTGCGCTCCAGGATGCCGAGTTCGGGCGGATTCACGACGTCGTCGGCCGAATTCACGGCCCAGAGCGGCGCTTGGATCTTGGCGAGGTCCGGTTCCGGATCGTAATCCGTGGAGGAGTCGAAATAGTACAGCATGTCGTTGGCGTCGGTGCGAACGGCGCGCTGGCGAAGCTGCGTTACGGCGGCGTCCGCTTTTTCCACGGTGTTGAGAGTTTTGTGCAGTTGTAGGGAGCTCGTGGTCATCATCCAGAGCGAATATTGCGCGGCGATCAGGCCGTTGGCCGGCGGCTTGGTGTAGTTGCCGTCCTGCCATTCGGGGTCGCCCTTAATGGCCTGTATGATCATGTCGCGGAACATGCGGTTGCGTCCAACGATACGCACGGGGGCGCTCGCCAGCGGCATCAGGGCATCCATAAAATCCGGATACATCTCGCCCCAGAGCCACGTGTGCATCGCGCCCATGCTGGTGCCCATCACCAGCCGCAGATGATTGACTTTCAGGCCGTCATGCACCAGCGCGTATTCGGCGCGGACCATGTCGGCGTAGTCGTAGTGCGGAAACTTCATGCGGAGCCCGTTGCTCGGCTTGCTGGACCCGCCGTGCCCCACATCGTCCGGCAGAATGATATAGTGCGTGGCCGCATCCAACGGCTGACCTTTTCCGAATAGCACGCCGCCGAATCCGGCGCCGAGGAACGGCCGGCCGGTACCCCCGGTGCCATGCATAACCAGCACGGCGTTGGTGACGCGCCCCGACGCATCGCGCGCCGGAGTTCCTACCGTGGTGTAGTGCATGCGAAGCTGATCGAGTTTTTCGCCGGTGTGAAAAGTGAAGTTCTCCACTGTCCAATCGGCTTCCGTCCGATTCGGATATTGAGGCGTCTGCTGGCCGCGCTGAGCGAACGCGAGTGTAGAAAGGAAGGCGAATGCTGCGACGATACGGGTCATACGCACGGATTATACGACACAGGTAGCATCGATCGTTAGCTTAGGGAATGTACCTGATAAGTAGTAAGAGTTATAGAAGCTGCCGAACTATAAGCCGGTTTCTGTACCCTTGCGGGCGACAGTCATTCCTCTGGGCCGGATATTACTACCCGGCTCTAGCAACCTACCCGGAAGTCGAACGGGACGGGCCGTCCCTCCTCCCCTATTTGGTCTTGCTCCGCGTGGGGTTTGCCCTGCCGCTGTGATTGCTCACAGCGCGGTGCGCTCTTACCGCACCATTTCACCCTTACCCTACTTATGCAGTAAGGCGGTATCTTTTCTGTGGCACTTTCCGTAGAACCTTACGGTCCCCCCGGCCGTTAGCCGGCACGCCGCCCTGTGGAGACCGGACTTTCCTCCCCCAGCGCCCGAAGGCGCCGGGAGCGACTGTCCGTCCGGCAGCTTCACCTGATTATTGTCTCATTTCCGGGTGCGGGAATGTACGGGGAAGCACCCGGGACCTGCATGTAAGCCCATCAAATTGTTTTAGATAAGTAAATGTTTCGGTGTATTCTAGTCTTAACTGCGCCAACGCGGCTGCCATGTTTTGCGGCGGCCTGCCGGGATGAAACCAGATTCCGGCGGACACTTGGTCTTGGGAAGATTTGCCGCGGGTCATCCAGCGGCGTGTTGGGGTCTCTGAAAAGTGACGGTTATTTTGCACATGTGGATTCAGTTGAGGAGAGTTAGAAAACAATGAAAAAACTAGCAGCGATTGGAGCGCTCGGGCTTTTAGCCTCCGGCTTATTCGCGCAAGGTCTGACGCCGCCCAGCGATCAGACAAAAGAGGATTGGGAGGAGATCAATTTTGAGTTCAACTCCTCCATTTTGTCGGACGGCTATCCCAGCCTGCTGCGCCTGGCTGACATACTAAGTCAGCATAAAGACTACAAAGTTAAAGTAACGGGGAATACCGACTACGTCGGATCGGCTGCTTACAACGACAAACTCGCGGTGAAGCGCGCCGAAACCGTCAAAGCGTTTCTGGTTAAGTACGGGGCATCGGCCGACCAGATCTCTACCGCGGGCGACGGTAAGCGCACTCCGGAAGTCGACAATAAGAGCAAGGAAGGCCGCTTTATGAATCGCCGGGTCCGCATTGAAGTGCGCGACGCCAACGGCAATCTCATTAAAGCGGGGGATATCGGGGACATTCTGAAAGCCCTGAATAATCTGCAGGACATGATGAAGCAGCAGGCCGATTGCTGCGCGCAGATTCTCAAGCGGCTGGACAAACTGGACGACATTCTTGCCGCTCTGAAGGGTCTGCAAGGCGAGAACGACAATCTCAAGAGCCAGCTTGCCGACCTGCGCAACCAGCACAACGCTCTTCGCGACCAGGTGGCCGGACTGCCCAAGCCGCTCAGCGAGCAGCAGACGCAGAACATCGCGCACACCGAAGCGATTGGCGCAGTTGATGAAGCGCAGCGGCGCAACAAGAAATTCTCCATCGTGGGCATCAACATCGGCCCGAATTTCGGCGGCGCCCGTATCGGCAACGCGAATTTCAGCGGCCGCGCGCAGTTCTTCTCGCCGTTCGGCGGAGACGGGATGCGCGCCGTGCAAGCGCAAGGCGAATACATCTACAACAGCGGCTCCAGCCAGGAAGGGCAGTTCGATATCGGCTTGGTCAACCGCTGGGGTAACTTGCAAGCCGGCGCCTTCGGCAGCTTCAAGTATTTGAACCTCTCCCAGTTCCAGCAGGGCGGCGGCCTGGGTCAGGCGGCGTTCCTGTTGGATTACATCTTCGGCAGAGGCCGCATCGGTATGTTCGGCACCAAGGGCTTTAAGAACACTGCCGTCCTGAACAACGTGACGCTTGCGCCGGGCGCGTTCCTGCAAACCTATGCCGGCATCGTGGACCAGTTCGGTATCAACGGCCTGGTGGGGACATGGGGCAACGCCTACCTGTCCGGCAACGTGGAATATGAGCGCCGCCGCATGCCGGGCGAGCGTTCCCGTCCGGGCGCCGAGTTGAAGTTGGTGCAGCCGTTGAGCGCGCACATCGCGTTCACCGCGGAAGCCGACCTCGACACGACTTACATCGCCCGCAAGGAAACCGGCCGCGTAGTTTTCGGTTTCGAAGCCGGCAACTACATCCACCCGAAGGAATACGGCAAGATCACGTCGCCGGTGCCGATGGACATTCCGCGCATCAAGTGGGAGCTTGGCACGCGGCGCGTCGGCTCCAGCCCGCCGATCGCCAATGCCGGACCCAGCCAGACCAACATCGCCGCCGGAACGGTGACTCTGAACGGCAGCGGTTCCTACGATCCGCTGGGTGAGACGCTCACCTATCAGTGGACGCAGATCTCCGGTCCGGGCGTCGCGCTCAATAACGCCAACGCCGCCGTCGCGACATTCACCGCGGCCGCCGGTCAGACTTATGTCTTCAAACTGACGGTCACCAATACCGATGGTCTCAGCAGCTCCGCGACCACGAGTGTGAGCACGGCGACGCCGCAGCAGGTGCAGATCCTGCAGTTCACGGCGAACCCGGCGAACATTCAGGCCGGCCAGAGCTCGACGCTCACGTGGGTTGTGCAGAACGCGACCAGCGTGACGATTTCGCCGGGCGTCGGTTCGGTGAATGCGAACTCCGGTTCCACCAGCGTCAGCCCGACGCAGACCACGACGTACACCATCACGGCCACCGGCGCCAGCGGCACGGTGAACCAGGCGGTGACGGTAACGGTGGGCTCGGCCGCCGCAGGCAACCCGCAGATCATTCGCTATGAGGCCAGCCCCGTCAGCATCGCTCCGGGCGGCCAGAGCACGCTGAGCTGGACCACGAGCGGCGCCACCACCGTCACGATCAGTGGCGTGGGTAACGTCACTCCGAACGGCAGCACCACGGTGTCGCCGACTCAGACCACCACCTACACCCTGACCGCTACCAGCTCCGACGGACGCAGCGTCACGTCGCCTGTCACGGTCACGGTTGCGGGCGCCAGCGTACCGCAGATTGTTACGTTCGTCGCCACGCCGCAGAACATTTCGCCCGGCCAATCCACGAAGATTTGCTGGCAGGTTACCGGCTCGACTTCCATTTCGATCAATGGAGTCGGCAGCAACCTGAACGCGAACGATTGCGCGACGGTGACGCCGTCGACGACCACGACGTACACCTTGACCGCCACCAACGCCGCGGGCCAGATCCAAGGCAACGTGACGGTGAACGTGGGTACGGTACAGATCCTGTCGTTCACGGCCAGCCCGGTGACTTCGCCGGCAGCCGGTACGCCGGTAGTTCTGTCCTGGACCACTGCCAACGCGACCAGCGTCGTGCTGATCGGCGGCGAAGTGGGTCCGCAGAACCTGCCGGTGAACGGCAGCTTCACGGTCAACCCGATCACCAACTCGACGTACACCTTGACTGCTTATGGACCTGGAGGCCAGACCGTAAGCGTCAGCATCTCGGTGTTCGTCCGCTAAACCCTGTACAGCAGTGCAAAAGGGGTGGGCTTCGGCCCACCCTTTTTTTTGCTTCGTCTGAGGAATTTGTGGGTTGATTGAGGACGCCCGGATGGGGACGGATGTCAGGTCGGAAGGAAATCCGGCTGTTGTTCTCGAGGCGCTACATTGGCTTCTCGTCGCACTCCATTCGCCTTTCGATGCAGCGTTTACCGCTCCCTCACGGTCACGGCTCCGTTAGCAGAATCAAGTACATACGGAGCCGTGACCGTAAGGGAGCGGCAAACGGTGCCGGGGATGCGAGTGCGTTTGAATGCGGCAAAAAAGCAATTCGATATTTTTTCACAGCCCCGTAAGTATCGATGTGGTCCTGCGACCGCGCAGAGGTTCGGCCGCTTTCGCACCTATCGCGTCCTCGAACCGGAGTCTACCCACGATTTCTTCTGACGAACTTTTTTTGCCTAGTGAATCCTGTAGACATGCTACACAATGTTGTGTAGACTAGCTACACAATGTCTCGCGTCGAACTTCTGCAGGGCACGCTCGATCTGCTGATCCTGCGCACTCTGCTTACGGGCGCGAGCCACGGCCACGCGGTCGCCAAACACATTCAGCGGACGAGCGAGGACATGCTCCAAGTAGAAACCGGCTCCCTCTACCCGGCGCTGCACCGGCTGGAAGCCAAGGGCTGGATTGCCGCCTCATGGGAGCTCTCGGACAAAGGCAAACGCGCGCGCTATTACCGGCTGACGGCCTCGGGACGAAAACACCTGGCGAAGGAACAATCCAAGTGGCAGGCGCTTTCGAGGGCTATCGGGCTGGTTCTCAATCCCAGGGAACAGGAGGGGCAGTGAATCCTTTTTTCCGCAAACTCGGGTGGCTGGCGCATCGCCGCGATAAAGAAGCGGAGCTGCGGGCCGAACTCGAGTTTCATCTCGAGGAGGAATTGGAGGAGCGAATCGCGGAGGGCCGGCCGGCCGCCGATGCCGCACTGGAGGCGCGCCGCGAACTGGGGAACAGAACCCGGGTCGCCGAGGAGACGCGCGCGGCATGGGGCTGGACACTGGCTGAACAGTTCGCGCAGGACTTACGCTACGCAGTTCGCAACATGGCGTCCAATCGAACCCTGACCTCGCTCGCGATACTGTCGCTCGCGCTCGGAATGGGAGCCAACACAGCCATCTTCAGTTTCATGGATTCCATTCTGTTGCGGTCACTGCCGGTGAACCATCCGGAGCGGTTGGCGATTCTCAGCTTTTGGACCAAAGAGAATGAAGTCCACGGCAACAACCGGCACGACGACAGCTTTCTGCCGGCCGGCAGCGGCTACGGCGACAGCGTGTTTTCATACGCGGCATTCGCCATGTTCCAGAGCGACAGCGCCATCTTTTCCGATGTCTTCGGATACCAGGGCGCCGGCGATCTTCACTTTTCCGCCGGAGACCGGGCGCAAATTGCGCGCACCGAATACGTAACGGGCAACTACTTTCAAGCGCTGGGAGTTCCGCCCGCGGCGGGACGGCTGATTATGCCGGATGACGACCGCCACGGCGCACCGGTTGCCGTCATCAGCTATGCAATGAGCCAATCGCGATTCGGAAGCCCCGAAGCCGCCACCGGCCAGGCGGTATCGATCAACCAGCATGCGTTCACTGTGATCGGTGTGGCGCCGCCGCAGTTCTTCGGCGCGGAGCCGGCCGCAGCGCCCGATGTGTACATTCCCATGCACGCGATGCGGACGCTCGAAGGCGACGGCGTTGCGCAACAGAGCTTCAACGATCCGAACACCGAATGGGTGCTCACGATGGCTCGCCTGCGTCCGGGAATCAGCCTGGCACAGGCGCAGGCCGTGGTTGCGCCGCAGTTCGCCGCATGGATGCGCACCGTGAACACCGAGCGGAATCGCGCGGACCTGCCGCACTTCGTACTGCGCGACGGCCGCGCCGGTCTCAACGGAGTCCGCTACCGGTATTCGCGGCCTCTGCTGATTCTGCTGACGCTGGCCGGATTGATTCTCATCCTCGCCTGCGCCAACATCGCCAACCTGCTGCTGGCCCGCGCCACTGCACGGCGGCGGGAGATCGCGGTGCGGTTGGGCATCGGCGCGAGCCGTTCCCGGCTGGTGCGCCAACTCCTCACAGAAAGCGTCCTGCTGGCGTTTGCCGGCGGCGCACTGGGAGTTGTTTTCGCCGTGTGGGGAATCCAGTTCCTTACGGCGTTGATCGGCAATGGAGAGGAAAATTTCACACTGCATGCGAGTTTGAACTGGCACGTGCTCGCCGCCACCGCTGGTCTGGCGATCGCAACCGGCCTGCTCTTCGGCCTGGCGCCTGCGCTGCAGGCAACGCGCGTGGACCTGCTGCCCGCGCTCAAGGAATCGCGGATCGGCGGAGGAACAGCGCGCGGCAGCGGGATGTGGAGCATCAGCCGCGGCCTGCTGGTGTTGCAGATGGCTTTGAGCGTGGTGATTCTGGCTGCGGCCGGCTTGTTTGTGCAGACGCTGAATAAGCTGGAGTCAGTCGACCTCGGGTTTAATCGCGAGAACGTGCTGACCTTCAGCCTCAACGCCGCTCAGGCGGGCCACCCCGACGCGGAGGTTTTCGACTTTTACGGCAGACTGCGCAACCGGTTCGCGGCGATTCCCGGAGTTCGCAGCGCCACCTTCTCCGATCTGCGGCTGGTTGGCGGAAGGATGTTCACCGAGGTCAGCGTGGGTGGAAACAAACCCAAAGGTAGTCTGGTTGTTTCCGTGGGGCCGGAGTTCCTGAGCACCATGCAGATTCCGCTGCGGCTCGGCCGCGAGTTGGGTTCACACGATATGACACCGTCGCACATGGCGGCCATGGTGAATCAGGCATTCGTCAAACGCGTGATGGGCGGCGCGAATCCGCTCGGCCAGTTCGTGAGTTTCGATTCGGCGTCGTGTGGCAAGTGCTTCGCAGAGATCGTCGGAATATCGGGTAATGCGATGGTCGGTCACGGCGTCACCGACGAGTTCCGTCCCGTGGTCTACGTGCCCTACACCATGGATGTGTGGGGCGGGCGTCGCGAGATGTATTACGAACTGCGGACGGCCGGCAACCCAATGGCGTTAGCTGCCACGGTGCGCCAAACGGTACGCGACGCCGATCCGCGCCTCCCGATATCGGAGATGCAAACGCAGAGCGCGCTGATCGATGGCACGATGAGCAGCCAGGTTATTTTCGCGCGCCTGAGCAGTGCGTTCGCGATGCTGGCGCTGTCGATCGCCTGCGTGGGATTGTACGGCTCGATGTCGTACAACGTGGCGCGGCGAACGGGCGAAATCGGAATCCGGATGGCACTCGGGGCATCGACGCGTAGGGTGGTCTGGATGGTGCTGGCCGAAGTCCTGGTGCTTGCCGGTTTGGGCATGGCGATCAGCATTCCGGCCGCAATGCTTGGATCGAAGCTGGTGAAGTCCTTCCTCTATCAAACCGAGCCGCACGATCCGCTCACGATTGCCCTCGCTGCTGCATCGCTGGTGGCAGCGGCGCTTCTGGCCGGATATCTGCCGGCAAGGTCAGCCGCAAAGATCGATCCGACTTCGGCGCTGCGACACGAGTGAATCGGACCCTAGCGCAGCTCCCGCAGCAGCCGGGCCGCCAAGCTCTCTTCCTGCGCCAGAATTCCGGCGGCCAGATCCGCCGATGAAAGATGGCGCCGGCCGTTCGACCGAGCCGTCTCCCGCGCAACGTCGATCGCCTTGCGGCAATCCCAACTCAGCCGCAGGTCCTCCCTCGCGGGCCGCCGCCGCGGATTCGCTTCGGCAGCCTCAATCCGCCGCCGCGCCAAGTCGCGGCCTTCCGCGGAAAGCAAGCTCCGATCCTGTCGCAACAGCCCAAGCAGCAAATGCTCCAGCGTGATCTCACGCCGGGACACGGAGCTCGCCTCGAAGCGCGCGAAGAAAATGCTGCGCCGCGCGTCGGCTCCAAAGCAGACCTGCCACGGCTGCAAATCCGCCGAACGGCGATAGCTCGACGGCACGGACATCGCCCAGTCCGCCAGCGTGTGCGCCCACAGAGCTGCACGTGCGCGGAGCCCGGTGGCAGTGCGCAAGCGATCGCGAAACAGCTGCTCCATGGGGCCCGCATACCGCTCGCGATGGGTCCGCGCATACGCGCGCAGCAGCAGGCGGTAAATTCTCTCGGAAAGCATCACGTCGCCACCTCCTTCAAGACGCGTTTCGCGCGCGCCAGACGCACCAATCCCGCGAGCCGCTCCGCCTCGGCCGACGCTGCCCGCCGGCCATTCCGGGTAATGCGGTAATACCGCCGCCGCTCCTCGTTCAAATCGGGATCGCTGCGTTCGCCCGATTCTTCAATCAGGGCCGCTTCGAGCATGCGATTGATTGTGCCGTACAGCGTGCCGGGGCCGAGCTTCACTTTGCCGCCGGTGGAATCGGCGACGTCGAGCATAATGCCGTAGCCATGCTTCTCGCCATCGGCGAGCGCGAGCAGAATGTGGAACACGGCAGGCGTCAGTGGTTCGGGCGAATACATCCGTTACGGATATAATACAACAGCGGCATACTATAAAGGAAGTGGAATTGAGAGACACGTCGCCTGAGATGCTCGCGACTTACTACCGGCTGCTCGCGGAGAAGACGCCCTCCGAGCGCGTGCAGATGGGTGTCGCCCTGGTGCACGCCGCGCATGTAACGAAGATCGCAGCGCTGCGCCGCCAGTTCCCCAGCGCGACTGAGGACGAGATTCGCTACCGCCTCTGCGTCGCGCGCTACGGTGAAAACTTCGCTCGCAAAGTTTTCGGGCCGCGATGACACCGGCCACAGAAGCATTTGACGCCGTGCGGAACGCCCTCGTTCGGTCGCAAGTCCGTTATGCCGTGGGCGGCTCCTGGGCGAGCATGGCGCACGGCGAGGTCAGAAATACGAACGGCGTCGTCATCCTGGTAGACTTTACGCTCGCCAGTCTCGACGCTTTTCTTCAGAACCTCCCGGCAACATTCGTCGTCGACCCAGATCACGCGCGAGAATCGATTCGCCTCGGGCGATCCTTTAACGCCATTTACGTGCCGGCCGTCTACAAATTCGATTTCTTTCCTGCCCGCGGCTCTGCGCTCGGAATTCAGCCACTGGACCGTGCGAAGCCTCTCGCAGGCACAGGACTAAGCAGCGAACCGGTTCCCTTCGTATCACCCGAAGATATCCTGCTTGCAAAACTGCACTGGATCCGCCTCGGCGGCGGACTGTCCGAAGTTCAGTGGCGCGACGTCGCCGGAATCGTCAACAACAATCGCGCCACGCTCGACCGCGACTACCTTCAACGCTCCGCCGCAACCCTGAACCTTCTCCCGCTGCTCGACCGGGCCCTCGCCTGAGCGCTACTTCGCGAACGTCGAACCGGCCTTCCACTTCGGCCGTTCCGGCGCGTCGGCCAGCGCGACTACCAGGTCATGGAAAAAGTCGTTGAACTTTGCCGCCGCGTCCGGCACCCACGGCTGATTCAGATCGTCCGCCGGACTGTGATAGCGCTTCGCATACCACTCGCGATACGCTGCCTCATCGGGCGTCCCCGGCACGTATCCGAAAATGAACCCCACCGCCGGCACGCCGATCTGCATGAAACTGTAGTGATCGCTTCGCCGCAGCAGATTGCGCTGCGGCTCGGGATCGGGCTGAATTTTGATCCCGCGCTTTGCCGCCACCTCGCGCACGGTATCGCCCAGCGTCGATTCATCCACCGCCAGCGTGGTGAGCGTATGGAGCGGAAAGATCGGCCGCAACTGATCCAGGTTCACATCCGCGACCATGCTCTCCTTCGGCACCGCCGGATGCGCCACGAAGTACTTCGACCCCAACAGCCCCTTCTCCTCGCCCGTTACCACACAGAAGAGAATGCTGCGCTTCGGCTTCGCGCCCGCGTCGTGCAATCGCTCGGCGAAATCGATGAGCGTCGCGACGTAGGCCGCGTCGTCGAAGGCGCCGTTATAGATGCGATCGCCGTTCCAGGGCTCGCCGAGACCATAACCGTCGAGGTGCGCGGAAACGACGACATACTCCTTCGCCAGCGCCGGGTCGCTGCCCGGCAGCACACCGATTACGTTGTCGCTTGACAAATCCGAGCTCTCCGTCTTCAACGTCGCCATGAACTCCGCTGGAATCTCGAAGCGCGGCAGGGGCTTGCCGGCGGCCTGCAATTCCATCAGCTCTTGGAACGTGTGGCCCGAGTTGCGAAATAACAACTCGGCATCCGCGGGATTGAAGCGAAACGCCACCGCTCCCCCGCCCTGCCGCTGGGGACCGGCAGCCGCCGGCTCACCGCGCAAGGTCATCGATACCGAATAGGCGGCCGGCCACCGCGGCGGCTCGGGACCGGTGGTGGCATCGATCGAAATTATCGCCGCCGCGCCCTGCGCCCCGCCTCCCGCGCCGCGACCCGCGCCCGGAAGCTGCACCAGCACCTTGCCCGCGAGATCGGCCCCGCCACGCTCCGACCCGGCGAAAAACATCGGGCCGCGAACATGTTCGGGCAGCGTCGCGCGCGCGCCGACGGTGATCTGCCGCAAGAATTGCAACTGCGCGGTCCCGTTGGTGCCCATTATGGTCGCGCTGGATTGGTCCGCGCGCAGCCGGACTTCATGCAGAGGCACGCTCTGATACCAGCCCTTCTCGCCCGCGGCCTTCACTCCGGCCTTCTCGAACTGCGCCGCGACATATTCAGCAGCGAGCCGGTACGCCGCCGACCCGGTGTTGCGACCTTCCATGCCATCGTTGGCAAGCGCCGTCACATGCCGCCACCATCGCCGGGTAGCGGCATTGGGCTCAGTTGCCAGAAGCGCGCACACCGCCGCACCAAACAAAACCAGACTCCGTAAGCGCATGCGCATCAGATTACCACGCGGCCCGTTGAACCTCAGTGCGCCATACACTATGCTGAATACTCCAAACGCGGAGGCGCCATGTTCGTCGTCAACTCACTGCCCGTTGCCATTCTGTTCTGCGTCATCACGATGCTGGGCTGGGGTTCGTGGGCCAACACGCAGAAACTCGCAGGCACGCGCAAGTGGCCGTTCGAGCTGTTTTACTGGGATTACGCCATCGGCGTGCTCCTCTTCGGTCTGGTTTTCGCGCACACGCTGGGCAGTTACGGGTCCGCCGGCGCGCCCGCGATGACGAATCTCCACGGGGCGCAGTGGGGCTATGTGGTTGCGGCGCTGGTCAGCGGAGCCATTTTCAACCTGTCGAACATTCTGCTGGTCGTCGGCATCGATGCCGCGGGTATGTCCGTGGCTTTCCCCATCGGTGTCGGACTTGCGCTGGTGATCGGCACGGTGGAAAGCTACGTCGAAAATCCCAAGGGCAATCCACCACTGTTGTTCGGCGGAGTGGCGCTGGTGGTATTCGCGATGGTGATGTCCGCTCTCGCGCACCGGCGGCTTCCGCAAACGCCCGGACGAAAACCCCTGCGCGGTCTCATCGCCTCGCTGGTAGCCGGATTTCTCATGGGCTTCTTTTACCCCATGCTGATGCGCGCCATCTCGCCGAATTTCAACTCGCAGCCCCTTCAACCGGGTATGCTCACGCCGTACGCCGCGCTGTTCTGCTTCGGCGTGGGTGTGTTTCTCAGTAACTTCCTCTGGAACACGGGCTTCATGATGTTCGGCGGGGTCACCTATGCGCAGTATTTCCGCGGCAGCGCATGGCTGCATCTCATTGGAATTCTCGGCGGCTGCATCTGGATGCTCGCCCTGAGTTTCAATGTGATCGCCTCCAGCGTGGCCGGTCCGGCCGTGTCCTATGCGCTCGGACAAGGCGCGACACTGGTGGCGGCGCTCTGGGGTCTCGTGATCTGGCGTGAATTCCGCCATGCGCCGGCGGGCACCGGGAAGTTCATCGTGCTGATGCTCGCCGGGTATGCCGCCGGCCTCATCCTCATCGGCTCCGCCACACAGTAAGGTGAACGCGCAATGCTAAAATCCATCTTCCTTCTACTGACCATCGCCATGAGCGCTTCCTCCGCCGTAAAAGTCGAAAAGACCGCATATCGCGGCTGGCCCAATTGCTACCGCATTTCGAACGGGACGGTGGAACTGATCGTCACCGGCGATGTGGGTCCCCGCGTCATCCGGTATGGCTTCGCCGGCGGCCAGAATCTGTTCAAGGAATTCGACGAGCAGATGGGCAAAACCGGAGAGGCCGACTGGCAGGCGCGCGGCGGTCATCGCCTGTGGATCTCGCCCGAGGATAAAGTCAAAACCTACGCTCCCGATAATCGACCGGTACGAATAAAGGTGCTGCCGGACGGAGTGGAGGCGACCGAACCGGTGGAGCCGCTCACCGGGCTCGAAAAGGCGATCACGATCCATCTGGCCGCGACCGGATCGGCCGTCGAAGTGGTGCATCAGATCCGCAATGCGGGGCACGGTCCCTACGAATTGGCGCCCTGGGCGCTGACGATGCTCGCTCAGGGTGGCACCGGAGTCCATGGCTTCCCACCCCGGGGCAAACACCCCGTGGATTTGGACGCCACCAACCCGCTGGTGATGTGGGTATACACCAACCTTGCAGACAAGCGCTGGGGTCTGCTGAACAAATACCTGGTGCTCCATCAGGATCCGCACAACCCCGTAGGCCAGAAACTCGGGTCATACAATAAGGACACCTGGGGCGCATACCTGCTCAATGGCGACCTGTTCGTGAAGCACGCCGCCGCGACCGCGCCGGTGTCCGCCTATCCCGATTTCGGCTGCTCCTTCGAAACCTTCACGAACAATGATTTTTTGGAGCTGGAGACGTTGGGCCCGTTCGGCAAAGTTCTGCCGAATCAGGCAATCACCCATACCGAGCGTTGGACGCTGCATCGCAACGTGCACGTCGCCGCCTGGACGGATGCTGAGATCGATCGCGCCATTCTGCCTCTGGTGACCGCGAAGTAGCGAACCACACACTGGTTCTGAGGATGCACCCTTCAGGGCCATGCGCCAAAGCTACGTTTGGACCGCATCTGACCGCAAGCTTTGCATTCACTTTTCTCTGGATGTAGTGAGCAGGCTGGGGTTAGAGGCCCTTGAAGCATATAAGGCTGTGCCTCGACGCGGCCTGGAAATCGGCGGGCTTCTGCTGGGCCGAATCGAACTCCAGGATGACCAGGCCACAATTTACATAGACGACTTTGACCCTGTGGAGTCCGAGCACCGCTCCGGTCCGTCTTACCTGCTGTCCGAGAACGATCTCGAGCGGCTGCAAACGCAGGTTTCGAGCCACCCCGATTCCATCGGGATTTATCGCACTCAAACTCGCTCAGAAGAGCTTTCTTTACAGACGCTTGATACTCAACTCTTAGAGCAATACTTCAGCGGTCCAGACCGCGTTTTTCTGTTGATTCGTCCGGCCGATTCTACCGCCGAGGTATTTGTTCGCCAGGATGGCCGGCTCGCCGCCGTACACGAATTTCCGTTCCGCGTATCGGACCTCGCCAGTGAGGCGGAAGCCGCCCCGGAATCCGGCGCTCCGGCGGTTGTGGATGTCGCGCCAGCACCGGCAGCGGTGGCACCGCCGCTTACGCCACACGCCGCTCGCGTGGCGGCGCTTGAGGCGGCACGGCGGACGGCATTGCGGATTCCGGATCCGCCCGCCGAGCCGGTACGGGCGGCCACACCTCCAACGTCGGATCGCGCTGCCGCACTGATGGCTGCCCGAGCGGCCGCAAACCGAGACCCAGAGCCGTCCGGCAGGCGATGGAACTGGGCCATCGCCGCAGCCGCGTTGGCCTTGGGCGCATTAGCCGGAGCGGCCGTTTATAAACTGGTGCCGCACGCGAGCTCGCCGCGCACCGCTGCGATTCCCACTACGGCCGCTCCTTCGGTTTCAAGACCCGCCGAAGCGGCGAAACCGGCGACCGAACCGCACGTTGCGCTTGAAGTGCAGAGGCATGGTCGAGCACTGCGGCTGATGTGGGACCGCAACTCCCCGGTGGTCCAAAGCGCGACTCACGGAATTCTTTATATAATCGACGGCAGCCACAACAGCCAATTGGACTTGGGTCAGCGCGAGCTCGGCTCCGGTTTAGTGTCGTACTGGCCGGAGACGCAGGATGTGAACTTCCGGCTGGAGGTCTTTTCACCCACGCAGAGCAGCGATGATTCGATCCGCGTGGTGGGAGGCACTCCGACCTCGGCGAAGGCGCCTGCCGCTGCGGCGTCCAGCGATTCAGAACCCGAGCCGGCGGCACAAACAGCCGCGACGAAGCCGGTTCCCCCTCAACAAACGCAAGCGCCGGCGACTCAGGCAGGTGCCGACCGGCAAGCGGAGCCCGACGCACGACCATCTCCCTTTCAACCGGCACCGAAGCCCGCCGCGGCTCCGGCGCCTGTCCAGCCAATCGCGGCGGTCATCAACAACAACATCGAAAGGGCGGCGCCGGAAGCACAGCCCGAGGTAGCAGTCAGGTCGGAGCCAGTGACGCCGTCGCGACTCGGGGCGGTGATCGGCAAGATCCCGCTTTTGCGGCGCATTCATAAAGAGCGGCCGGCGTTTGTCGCTCCCGAACCGGTCCGCGATCCCCGGCCGTCGCTGACTGCGCAGGAGCGGAAAGCGTTGGTTCGCCCGGTGTCGGTGACGGTGAAGGCTTATCTGAATGACGCCGGTAAGGTGGATTATGCGGAACTGCTCTCCACGTCGGGAGGCGACGCCCGGCTGTTTGGGACTACCGCGGTATACACGGCGCGGCATTGGACGTTCACGCCGGCACGCCTGGGCGATCAGAAGATCAAGAGCGAGGTACTGCTTCACTTCCGCTTCATCCCGGCCCAATCGGTCGCTGCGCTGCGGTAGCGACCGGTCTCCAGACCGGTTGCAGGCGAGCGGCGCTCGCCCGGGCGCGCTTTGCGCGCCTGGTACCGGTCTGGAGACCGGTACCTACAGGCGGACTCCGCAGCCGTTTGCCAGGTCTCGTAATTCGGCGGGCCTTACCAGGCGGAAGCTCAACTCCAGGTTTGCCATTTGCTGCAACGCCTCCGTCATCGCGCTGGACGGCACCTCAGTGGTCGCGACCAGTAGTTGCCCGTCCTGCACGCGATACGGCAGCACGCGCCATCGCCGCACGGCTTCCCCGGGGAGCGTGTGGGCGATAGATGCATTCACTTCCTGCACCGGGGGCGCACCCGCCGGGATGCCCGCCTGCGTGCCTAGGGCCTCGTACAACTTCGCCTCCGTCAAATGCCGCGACTGCACCAGGTACTCGCCGAGCCGCATCCCACCGCGCTTCGCTGCCAGCGCAGTTTCCACGACCGGCAGCGGTACGGCCTTCATGCGGACCAGCAACTCTCCCAGCAGGGGGCGATGCTGTTCCATCGGCGGATACACGTGCTCGGTCTTATTCCATGCGGGCGCGCGATTCCGCAGCGCCGCGGCGGTGAACTGGCGCAACGCCGCCGCGGTCGCCAGAAAGTTCACGGCGTTTCCCCATAGAATCCGTAGCGGCACACCCGCCGCGTGCCTCCATCCATAGACACGCGCACTGGCGCGAACGCGCAACACAATCTGCGCCACCGCATTGGCAAGTAGCAGACCGCAAGCGCGCGGCAGCCACCGCGGCCCGGCCACCTCGATGCGCCAACCCGCCAACCCGCAGGCGAACAACACATTGGTAACAGGCGACAGCAGATTGCCGATCAGCGACTTGCGATCCCGCCAAAACCAGTACATCTGCCACACCGGCACGCGCCACCCATGCCTCTGCCAGCCTTGCAGGACAATGCCCGCAACCCAGCGGCTCCGCTGGCGCACCGCCGAGCGCAGATTTCGCGGAAAATACTCGCGCGTCGCCACCGGTTTTCCGCCGGCAAACCGCACGGGGAGAAAGATCTGGCGGTACCCAAGAGCGTGCAAGGCGAACCCGTTCTCGTAATCTTCGGTGAGCGCCTCAGGAGAAAAGATCTTGCCGTCACGCGAGGCCGCGAGCCGCTCCAGCGCGGCGCGCTCGAATCCCGTGCCGACTCCGCTGGAGGGCAGGAAGCCGCCCAGACGCTGGCGCACGGGAATATCTTTGGTTTGCGATTCGGCGAAATCGTCGCAGTACAGCCCGTGCGTGAACTCGAGCGCCGGAGTCTCCAGAGCCAGCACCGGAATCTGTACCATGGCGTATTGGCGTGCGTACCAGTTGATGAGCCGCAGCGATTGCGCGTGAATCACGTCTTCGGCATCATGCGTGACCACGGTTTCGAACCTCACGCCCTCGCGCTGTTCGTAGGAACGCAGCTCCGCGAAGATCGCGTTGAGGCAATCGCCTTTGGACGTGGGGCCGTGGTGCGGCACCATGGCAACGTGCACGCGGGCGTGCCGCGACGCCGCCTGTTGCACAGCTCGCACGGTCAATGCATCATTCGGATATACGCCGACGAATACGTCGTACGACGAGTAATCGATGGCCGCGACATTGCGATCCAGCATGCGGCCTATGACGCCGTGCTCGTGCCAGAGCGGCACCAGAATGGCGATCCGGCGCTCCGGGATGGAAGACATTTCCGGGAGCAGCGGCAGTTCGCAGCCCTTCACGAATAACGAAACGAAGCCAATCAGCAGGTCATCGAGCCCGCTAATGAGCATCCAAATCGCAAGCGCCGCAAGAGCCCATGCCGCCCATTGGTTCATCGCCGGTAGAGAAGGAGTGCCCAGGCGACGGCAAAACTCTCATCTTTCGGAGCGATCGGCGGCGCCCGTCTAGCCTGCGAGAATCCGATCTACCTCGGCGAGTTCGTTCGGCGTCAGTTGCCAAGTGCCCATCGAGGCGTTCCCGGTCACCTGATCCGCCGACTTCGCGCCCGCGATGACGCTCGCCACCGCCGGCTTGGACAGTAGCCATGAAAATGCCAGGTCCAGCAGCGTATGCCCGCTTCCTTCCGCAAATTGACGCAATCTTTCGGCAGCGGCGACGTGCTCCGGAGTGAACACCTTTGGACCCCATCCGGAGGCCGCGCGACTTCCTGGCGGAGGTTCGGCGCCCGGCCGGTACTTGCCCGTCAGCAGTCCGCTCGCCAGCGGGAAGAAGGGCAGAAATGCGATTCCGGCGCGTTCGCATTCGGCGAGCACGCCCTGCTCCGGATCGCGATGCATCAGGCTGTACTGATTCTGGACGCTGACAAACCGCACGCGCCCCCCGGAGGCGCGTTCCGCTTCGCGCAGTTGCTCCACCGAGAAATTGGAGCAGCCAATTTCGCGAACTTTGCCCTCGCGCACCAACTCATCGAGCGCACCCAGCGTGTCGCCGATGGGCGTCTTCGGGTCGGGCTGATGCAGTTGGTACAGGTCGATGTACTCGGTGCCCAGGCGACGCAAGCTATCGGACGCCGCACGCTTCACATAATCCGGATGCGCGCCCTGCCGCGCCTCATCCATTTTCATGCCGAACTTCGTCGCGACAATTACATCCTTACGGCGCGCGCCCAGCGCCCGGCCGAGATACTCCTCGCTCTGGCCGCCACCGTAAATATCCGCCGTATCGAAGAAGTTGATGCCGTGCGCGATGGCCGCGTCCACGGTTTCCGCAGTGGCACGCGCATCCACGCGCCAACCGAAATTGTTGCAGCCTAGCCCGATCGCCGAGACCTTCAGCGATCCGATATTGCGAAAATCCATCGCGCCTCCCTTCTCAGGCTAGCGCGCCGCCTACACTTTCTTGAGCTTAGTCACGCGGCCGACTTCCACCCACTCCACGACATAGATATTTCCTTCACGGTCAAAGCACGCGCCGTGAGGGCAAACGAACTTACCGGGAGTGAAGCGGTCGCGCGTGAGCTTGCGCGTGGCGTTCCAGGCATTCGCGGCCGAATCGTCGCCGAGATGTTCGATGACGTTGTTGTTGCGGTCGAGCAGCGTGACGCGCGCGCCGAGATCGGGCACAACGGTGTCGCCATTGCGAAAGAAGTTGAAGTGGCACGGCAGGTTCGTGCCGCCGATGAATTCGATGTGCTTGCCGTCGAGCGTGAAGCGCTGAATACGCTTGTTGCCGCGATCCGCCACCAGCAGCGACGGAGTCTGGCCACGCACGTCCAGCACAATTCCGTGCGGGCAATCCACCTGACCCGGTGCGCTTCCCTTCCCGCCAAAGGTTCGAATGAACTCAGCCTCGTGATTGTACTGATTGATGAAGCTTGACCCGTAGCCGTCGCCGACATAGATATCGCCGTTCGGCGCGATCGCCAGATTCGTGGGACTGTACTTCGGCTTCTTGCCGTCGGCCGCGGGTTTGTAGGCGGGCGAGTCATCGGGGTAGCCGATGCTCCAGACCTCTTCGCCATCCAGCGTCGCCTTCACTACGACGCCCCGGCGCGTGTCGCAGAGATAGAGGAACTCCGTCGAGCCTTCCTTCTGTATATGCAGCCCGTGCGCGCCGCCCTTGAATTCCTTGCCCCAGCTTTTAATGAACTTGCCGTTGCGGTCGAAGACCACCATCGAATCCGAGCTCTCGCTGGTTGCGAAGACCGTGTGGTGGACATAAATCCGGCCCTGCGAATCCTCTACCACACCGTGCGTATTGCCGTACAGGATGTTGGAGGGCAGTTCGCCCCAATCGTGATAAGCCTCGTAAACATGGTCGCCGGACCCGAGCACCGGACGTCGTGTGCCGGCTTTGTCGTCGGCATACAGGATGATGGGCGCAAGAGCGGCGGATTGCAGGAAGGCCCGTCGAGTGGCCGGCATGGTGTGTCCCCTCTGTGGCAGTATACCGTCTCGACTGTAACCAAACCGCCCACACGCGTCTACTCTGTCCGCTATTCCACACTGTCCGCCTGTCCCGCTTGGCTAAACTCGGGGCATGAAGGCGCGATACTGGTTCGCACTGGCCGCGGCTGGCGCTGCCGCACTGTACTGGAAGCGCCGCGCGCGCAATCCGCGCAACTTCCGTCTGCAACTGGAACCCGGCACCGAACCCGCGGGCGACCCCGAAGGGTCCATCGAGTTCATCGGCACGGCCACCACACTCATCCGCTTCGGCGGCATGACCATTCTCACCGACCCCAACTTCCTCCACCGCATGGAACAGGTGCACATCGGCTACGGCATGCACTCGACGCGCCTGACCGAGCCCTCGATGAGTTTCGACGACCTTCCGTATATCGACTTCGTCATCCTCAGCCACATGCACGAGGATCATTTCGATAAGCGGGTGCAGGAACGGCTCGACCGGAACGTCCCGATCCTGACGACGGAGAGTGCGGCACGCTCGCTTCGCGAAATCGGCTTTGCGCGCGCCACCGGACTCAGCACGTGGGATCGCGTCACCGTCACGAAGGGCGACACTTCACTGACCATTACGAGCATGCCGGCACGCCACGGTCCGCTGCTTGTGTCCGCGCTGGCGATGCCATCCGTCATGGGCAGCATGCTGGAGTTCCGCAACCGGGCGGGTGAGTACCGCCTGTACATCAGCGGCGATACGCTCGTCTACAACGATATCGAAGAGATTCCGCATCGCTATCCCGATATAGACCTCGCGCTGCTCCACCTCGGCGGCACGCGCGTGCTCGGCATTCTTGTCACGATGGACGCCGCGCAAGGCATACGCATGATGGAGATCGTGCACCCCAAGCGGGCGATCCCGATTCACTACGACGATTACGATGTCTTCAAGGATTCGCTTGAAAACTTCAAGCGCGCCGTCGTGGAGGCGGGCCTGCAGCAAAAAGTCCGCTACCTCGATCGCGGCGACCGTTACGAATTCAGCACTCGCGCCGCACATGAACTGGAAGATTTGAGAGTCTAGTTATGCCCCAGCAAACCACTATAGACCCTAAAGAGAAGCATCAGGAGAAGCCTCCTTTCAACGAGCCGAAACAAAGCGTCCCGGGCTCCGAACAGGAGATGCGCACGAAGCCCGATCACGGAGAAGAATCCTACCGCGGCTCCGGACGCCTCTCCGGCAAAGCGGCACTGATCACCGGCGGCGACAGCGGCATCGGCAAAGCTGTAGCCATCGCCTTCGCGCGTGAGGGCGCCGACGTCGCAATCTCCTACCTCCCGGAAGAGGAAGAGGACGCGCGCGAGACCGTCAAATGGGTGGAACAGGCCGGCCGCAAGTGCCTGGCCATGCCGGGCGATATTCGCGACGAGCAGCACTGCCGCGAGCTGATAGACCGCTCCTTCGCTGAACTGGGAAAGCTCGACATCCTGATCAATAACGCCGCGTTTCAGATGACGCATCAGAAACTGGAAGAGTTCAGCACCGAAGAATGGGACCGCACCTTCCGGACCAACATTTATGCGATGTTCTATCTGGTCAAGGCGGCCATGCCGCGCATGCGCAAAGGCGGCGCGATCATCAATACCGCGAGCGTGCAGGCGTACAAACCGAGCGGGCAACTGCTGGCGTACGCGACGACGAAGGGAGCCATCGTCACCTTCACGAAGGCGCTGAGCGAACTGGCCATCGAACAAGGCATCAGGGTCAACGCCGTCGCGCCCGGCCCGGTTTGGACTCCGCTCATTCCGTCCACGATGCCCGGCAAGAAGGTGCAACAGTTCGGAAAGAGCGATATGAACGAGCGTCCTGCGCAGCCCGCCGAACTCGCGCCCGCATATGTCTACCTCGCCGCTACGCAGGATTCCAGTTATGTCACCGGATCGGTAATGGACCTGACCGGCGGCCGCATGCTGCCGTAATTTCGGGAGAACCGTGCTGTCGCGCCCGGCTACGGAGTGTAGGGTTATGGTACGCTACATTCGGATCGGGTCGGCTAAATAGCCGATACGAGTCCAGGCGGCTCTCAGAGAACCTGAATGTAAGGACCGCGGGGTGGTATGGAGCTGCGAACCATCGCAGTCATCGACGACGACGCAACTACGCGCAAGGTGCTTCAGTGGATTCTGGAGCGGCAGGGTTACACAGTGGTCGCAGTGGCGAACGCCGATGAAGCGCTGGCGGTGTGTAGCGAACCGAAACTCGCCGTCGCCCCGCTGATTGTCGATGTCCGGTTGCGCTCGGAGGCGACCGGCATAGACATCGCGGTGGCCGTTCGAGAACGCTTCGGAGACGTGCCTGTTCTGGTCACTTCCGGCACTCCGCCTGAGGGCTGGACCGAAAGGGACTTCGCCGGCTTCAAAACACTTCTCGGAAATGCCGATTTCATCCCCAAACCGTTCACTGCGTCGGCGCTCGTGGAGAAGCTTACCGGGCTGCTCAATGGGACATCGGCGGAAAGTGCGCTAAGGCTTTACAATTCGGCGGAATTGCATCGCAGCGGGCTGATTGCTAGGGCAAATAAGAAGGTCTGAAGCGTTTCTCGTCGCACTTCATCCGCCTTTCGATGCACCTTTTACCGCTCCCTCACGGGACTGCGAAAAAATGCGGCTGTCGTTCTCGTGGCGCTCCATTCGCCTTTCGATACACCTTTTACCGCTTCCTCACGGTCGCGGCTCCGTTAGTAGAATCAACTAGATACGGAGCCGTGACCGTGAGGGAGCGGTAAAAGGGGCCCGGGACAGGAGTGCGTTTGAATGCGGGAAAAAGCAATTCGATATTTTTTCACAAGCCCTCACGGTCGCGGCTCCGTTAGCAGCATCAACCACATACGGAGCCGTGACCAGGTGCCGGGGATTCGAGTGCGTTTGAGTTTGGCAAAGACGCAATTCGATGATTTTTCACTTGACCGTAAGGGAGCGGTAATAGGTGCCGGGGATTCGAGTGCGTTTGAGTTTGGCAAAGACGCAATTCGATGATTTTTCACTTGACCGTGAGGGAGCGGTAAACGGTGCCCGGGACTCGAGTGCGTTTGAATGCGGCAAAAACGCAGTTCGATGATTTTTCACGTGACCCTAAGGGACCGGTAAGCGGTGCATCTCTACTTCAAGGGATAACCGTGAATCAGGCGGAACGTTCTTCCCCAGCGCGTTTTCGTGAAGAAGTGCGTGATCACGTCGAAGATGTGGTCGATGCCGATGTTGCCGTTTGTCAGATCCGCGGTCGGCGCCTCGAAGCTCCAGTAGATCACCAGAGGCGTTCCTTCGATGTTCTCTCGCGGCACAAAGCCCCAGTAGCGGCTGTCGGCGGAATCGTCGCGGTTGTCCCCCATGGCGAAGAGATATCCCGGCGGCACCACCACCTCTCCGTTCATCACGTGATTCTCCAGCATGTCCAGCGCGGAAACCGGCAGCGACACGTTGGGCGATGACGGGAAGTTGTCGCGGTAGGAGTCCATGTATGCGGTCACGTGCTTCACGTACGGCTCGTTCACCATGTGACCGTTCAGGTAAAGCACCTTGTTTACGAGCTTGATGTGATCGCCGGGCACGCCGATGGCGCGCTTTACATAATCTTCCTTGATATTCAGCGGATAGCGGAAGACAATGACATCGCCGCGGTTCACGTCGCGGTACGGGAGCACATGCTTGGAAACAGCGCCGGCGGGCGCGTAGACCAGCTTATCCACCAGCACGTGGTCGCCGATCAGCAAGGTATCTTCCATGGACGCGCTGGGAATCACGAACGCCTGCACGAGCGTAGTGGTCGCGAACAGGAGCAGAATAATGGTGACGGTCCACTCCGCGACGAATCCGCGCTTCACGTCGCGCGTGATCTCCGAATAGCGGCCCCACAAGCCGCCGCGCTGTTCCACTTCTTGGGTTGTCTCCACTTCAGCCATTGTAGCGAACGTGGCGCGCTCCCCGCGCGGACAGCGATAGGACTCTGGCGAACACACGATGCGGGCTGCGTTTTCGTCGTCTGCTACAATCGCGAGTAAGAGGGGGTTTACTTGTCTAAAGCCACTCAGGAATTACCCCGTACCCTAGGCGCACTTCGCTCCAGTACATTTCCCGAAAACAAAATAGCCAACCGCTCCGTCAAGGACGAGCTTCGCGCGAACCTGATCTGTAAGATTCAGCGGGGAGAAGAACTCTTTCCCGGCATTGTCGGTTACGAAGAAACCGTCGTTCCGCAAGTGGTGAACGCGGTACTCTCCCGGCACAATTTCATCCTGCTCGGCCTTCGCGGCCAAGCCAAAACGCGGCTGATCCGCATGCTCACCACCTTGCTGGATGAGTGGACGCCTTACGTGGAAGGCTGCGAGATCCACGACAATCCATACACGCCGATCTGCCGCCGCTGCAAAGATCTGATTGCGGCGCAAGCCGGGGATACGCCGATTGCCTGGCTCGCCCGCGACCAGCGTTATGTCGAGAAGCTGGCGACTCCGGACGTGACGATTGCCGATATGATCGGCGATATCGACCCCATCAAAGCGGCGCGGCGCGGCCAGGACATCGGCGACGAGCTCACCGTTCACTACGGCCTGCTGCCGCGCGCCAACCGGGGCATCTTCGCCATTAACGAACTGCCCGATCTGGCGGGAAAAATCCAGGTCGGCCTATTCAACATCATGCAGGAAGGCGACGTACAGATTAAGGGCTATCCCGTGCGCCTGCCCCTGGACCTCGCGCTGGTCTTCACGGCCAACCCCGAAGACTACACCGCGCGCGGCAAAATCATCACGCCGCTCAAAGACCGCATCGGCAGCGAGATCCGCACGCACTATCCCGCGGACATTGAACAAGGCATCGCGATTACCGGACAGGAAGCGTGGATTGAGCGCGTCTCTCCGGTAGAAGTGCGCGTCCCTGCCTATATGAGGGAAGTGATCGAGACGGTTGCCTTTCTGGCGCGCGAAGACAAGCGCATCGACAAACGAAGCGGCGTATCCCAGCGCCTGCCGATCTCGGTGCTGGAAAACGTCGTCTCGAACGCCGAACGGCGCGCCCTGAGAGCGCGCGAGGGCGTCGCAGTGCCACGAATTCTGGACCTTTATTCCGCGCTTCCGGCGATGACGGGCAAGCTCGAGCTCGAATACGAAGGCGAGTTAAAAGGTGGAGACACGGTAGCACGCGAAATCATCCGCACCAGCGTCGGTAAGGTCTACGACCATCATCTGGAAGGCGTCAATGTTTCGCAGATCGTACAGTGGTTCGATCTCGGCGGCTCGCTCAAGCTCGATGAGACCGTCGATGCCGCGACCATGGTCCGGCAACTGGGCGGCATTCAGGGCCTGATGGATAAGACCAAAGCGCTCGGCGTGGGGAGCAATGAACCCGATGCCGTGCGCGCTTCCGCCGCCGAGTTCATACTGGAAGGGCTGCACGCGCATCGCCGCATCAGCCGCAACGAAGAACGCGGCTTCGGCGCGGAGGAGAAGCGCCGCGACCAGGGTCGCGATGAGGGTAAAGGCGAGCGGCCGAACTTCCGCCGCCAGTACAACTGATCGCCATGAAGATTCGCTATTCGAAATACACCGGCGAGGACATGGGGATCGGGGCCGAGGACCTGCTGCAGGCCCTCAGCGATTTTCTTCTGGAAAGCGGCTTCAACAGCCAGTACATGCCCTTCAGCGAGTGGAACCAGCACACGCTCGAGGACCTGAAGAACGCCATTCAACAGGCGCTCGAACAGGGCAAGCTATTCGACGACCAGAGCCTTCAGGAAATGATGGAGCGCCTCCAGAACATGAGTCAGGAGCAGATGGATAAACTGCTGGATAACCTGATTCAGAAGATGGTGGATGAAGGCCAGATCAGCATCGGCGAGGCCGGAGAGCAGCAACAGCAGGCGCCCGGAATGGGCGATGGAAAAGATACTAAGGTAAAATTCGAAGTTACCGATAAGTCGCTCGATTTTCTGGGCTTCAAGACGCTGAAGGACTTACTCGGGTCGCTCGGCAAGAGCAGCTTCGGGCGCCACGATACGCGCGACTTAGCCACGGGCATCGAAGCTTCCGGCTCGTCGAAGCAATATGAGTTCGGGGACACCCTGAATCTCGACGTCAGCGAGACGCTCTTCTCCGCGATCCGCCGGGAAGGCGCAAAGGTTCCGCTGGACATGGACTACAGCGACCTGCACGTCCACCAGTGCGAATATCAAAGCTCCTGCGCCACGGTGCTGATGCTGGATTGCAGCCACAGCATGATTCTTTACGGCGAGGATCGTTTCACTCCGGCAAAGAAGGTGGCGCTCGCACTCGCGCATCTGATTCGCACGCAGTATCCGGGCGATAGCCTCCGCTGCGTGCTGTTTCACGATACCGCGGAAGAGCTCGCGCTCAGCCAGTTAGCACGCGTGCAGGTAGGTCCGTATTACACCAACACGCGCGACGGACTGATTCTCGCGCAGCGCCTCCTGAATCAGGAGCGCAAAGACATGCGGCAGATCATTATGATCACCGACGGCAAGCCGAGCTGCCTCACGCTGGAAGACGGCCGCATGTACAAGAATGCCTTCGGACTGGATCCGCTGGTGATCAGCCGCACTCTCGAAGAGGTTAACCGCTGCAAGAAGCAGGGGATTTTGATTAACACGTTCATGCTCGCCAGCGATTACGGGTTAGTCAACTTCGTGCAGAAAGTAACTGAGATCTGCCGGGGTAAGGCGTATTTCACTACGCCGTACACGTTGGGCCAGTACTTACTCATGGACTATATGAACAGGAAGACAAGGACAATCCATTAAACGAGACTAATATGCACGCCTGCCGCCTGATTTCGATAGCAGCAGCGATTAGTCTTTCCCTTCCCCTCTTACCCGCCGCGGACCCTTTTACCTGTCCGGTAACGCACCCGATCGCGTCCGACTCCCCCGAGCCGTTTCCGGGCATGCACGGCATATGGTTCGGAACAGAGAAGTTGTGGACCCTCATCGAGAGGGGCCGGTGGATGTCCGAAAGGCACACGGACCAGGGATACCGGCAACCGAAGATCGTATGGTTCAGCAGCGTGTACGATTGGAAGGAAGGGGTACACCCGCCTCTTACGATCACCGGGCGCAGGTTGGACGGCGCTTCCGAGCCGCTGATCTTCCACGGCGCGAACAACGCCTTCATTTCCGGCAAGGGACCGTTCATCACCTCGTCGGTGACACTGCCGTCGCTCGGCTGCTGGCAGATTACAGCGCAGTACAAGGACCAGGGAATTGCGTTTGTTGTGAACGTCCGTTGAGCAGTCGCGCGCCGCGCGCGCCCGACGGCTAAGGCAACGTTTCGTCGAAATAACGAAGCAGGGCCGACACCAGTTTGTGGGAATCGTAGTAATCCTTCCAGGACACCGCCGACCACACATCGCGGCTCCCGTTGATCACCTTCCACGTCTCAGGCGTGACGGAGTGCAGGCACAGCACCGGAATATGCGCCTCAAGAAACGGCTGCGAATCGGTTGTTCCGACCTGCTCCACGTCGACCTCCTGGAAGTCGAGTTTCATCGACGCCGCGAGCCGGTTCGCCGCTATCACAAGGTCCTTCGTGGAACCGTGCACCCAACATTTGGTAGGCGTCAAACCGAGAGAATCGAGAATGATTACCGCGGCGATCTCTCCCCGTTCCGCTTTTGGAATCGAGTGAACGTAAGATTTGGATCCCAGGAGCCCTTTCTCCTCGGCGGCGAAGCCGATGAACTCGAACGCGTGCCGCCGTTGCGCTTTCGCCGTAAACTCATAAAGCGCCGGCAGCAGAACGGCGCCCGACCAGTTGTCGATGACGCCGTCCCCTCCAACGGCGTCGAAGTGCGCTCCAACGATGATCGTTTTCGGATGGCCGCCGGGCGCGTCGATGCCGCAGATGATGTTAGGCTCCTTCGACCCGCTAACCTTCTGCTCGTGCATGGAAGCGTCTCCGCACCCGGACTTCGCAAATAGCTCCTTCAGCCGTTTAAAACGCTCAGCATTCTTCGGGGTTGCCAGTTGCAGCCGTTCGCGGAGCACCTCTTCCTTGAGAATCGGGAAATCGACATGCTGCGGGGCCGCGGTTAAGGCGACCGCGAAAAGAGTCAGAAGCAGGCGGCACATTTTTGACATGGTATCGCTATTCCATGACTTCCGCGCACCCGCGTGGCTAAGCTAAAGCGTCGTGACGATCAGTCCTTTTTCCAGAGCAAATCGCCGGAGCTCGTTGACCAGATTACCGGGCGCCCGCAACGTGAAATGCGTGCCGCGCGGATACTGCGCCAACTTGGCTTCGACGGCCGCAACCGATTCCAGCCCGAAATACTGCGCGACGCTCCCCATCGCTCCATACGGACCGCCCGTCGATATCTCGATCCGCAGCGGCTCCGGAAACGACGCCAGATTCTGCCGGGTCTCCTGGACGCAGCGCCCGGACGTGCACAGCGCTTCGATCAGGTGCAGATCCGGTTCCATCACCAGCCACCCTCGCCCGTTCGCGATGGCATTCCGCAATTCGGACTCCAGGTTCAGGTTTTCGCCGGATTTCTCCAGTTCCGCGTCCTTGCCCTCCCAATATTCGTGAAAGTATCGCAGCGCATCCCAAAGCGCGGGAGCCGCGGCCGCAGTGCCGTAGCGCTGTAAAATGCGAGCGGCCGTGCTCTTCACGTGAACGTCGCCGTGCATCAGGTATGCGGCGAGATACTTCTCAAGCGGCGGGCCCATCGCCAGCCGCGACGTGCGCTCGAAGATCTGCAGCGTGCAAGGCGGGGGCTCCGCGTGCATGTCCCATGGATGGCTATGGAAGATGCGGTCCGCGTACTCCGGATCCACGCGCACGAAGTACGCCACCAGTTCCGGCTGGCACGGAGTTTGCTGCGATTCGTAAATCGCGCGGATGCGCGGGAGCGCCTTGGGCGTGGCATATCGCGCGATGGCCGCCATGCTCAACTGGACGTTCCACCCGCCCGGCCGCTGCGCGCGCGCCAATGCATCGATCAGCGCGTTGTCCATCGGCCGCACGGCGGAAGGCGGAAGCAGTTCCAGGGAATCCGTCTGCAGCCACGTCTTGTCCTTGGACAACTCGGCCAAAATGCGGGCGCGTCCGCGCGCCGGATCGATGCGCACCAGCGACCGAATCGCCGACTGCGGGGGCTCGTAATAATCCCCGGGCTTCCACTGGTCGAGCACGCTTTCGAGCAGCGGAGCCACGTCCGGACTCTCGATGGTGGAAGCGTACATATCCAGCAGATACTGCCTGCGCGGCACATCGAGACTCGCGTAATTCTGCACGAAGACGCGCGACAGTTGCGGAATCCACGCCGGGTCGGGCTCCGGCGGCCGGTTTACTCGTACTTGCGAGATCCGCTGCAGCAGCGTGGCGACGGCATCCCACTTTGCGCTGCCCTGCTTTGTATCCAGACTCGCGGCCAGCCTGGCGGCGGCATCGTTCATCACGCCCTCTGTATAGGCGCGATGCTTCCCGGCCCAGGCTTGCATCTCCGGATCGGGGGCGGCAACCGCGGCGTTCTGCGGAGGCGCAGCCGAAATGACCCCCGCCATGGGACGAACCGCCGGCTTCACTGGAGGGGGCGGTAAATGCGCAGCGGCGCAAGCCTCGCTCAGCCGGTACAAATACGCCGTGGAAACAGACTGCTTCGGCGCGGCCACCCTGTCCCCCATCAACTCGCAAACGCGCGCTTGCGGATGGCCGAGGAGCAAGCCCGTCAGAAGCACGCCCTCCGATTTCGGGAGCAGGTCCAAAGATGCGGCCCACGCTTCCGGCGCATCCAGGAACGAGAGTTGCTCCGCCGCTTCCTCCTGCGCCTGATAACTTTCGGCGCCATTCGCTTGCGCTTGGATCGTCGCCACACATGCTGCGATTGTGTTCCTGATCCAGGACGCATTGGCGGCGACAACCTGCATCTCTACCCAGTTGGAAACCAACTGCGCCTGCGTGTTTCCTTGCCGCGCAACGGCGGCTACGCGATAGTGACCAGGTTGAAGCGGCGGTATGTAGCTATTCAATGGGGGCGCTACGTCCGGTCTTCCAAAGTGGCCCGACGAAACACCACCGGGCAAGCGGAGAAAGCAAGGCTTCGCAAGCGTTCCGCAATCCGATGGTGGATCCAGCAGGAAGCCCGCGAAATACCACCGCTCCGACTGCGGCGGCAAATGTAGTTCCGTTTTGACGATCTCACCCTGATGAAAGGCGTGCGAATCGATGAGGCGCAGCGTGACTGCCGCCCCGGGCTCCTGTGCCCATAGAATGGGCGCGAAAGCCAACACCGCAAGGGTGCGCATGCCTATATGGTACCGTCCGGCCGCGCATTCAATTGCGTTCGCGAACCGCGCGGAGACCGCTCGTTACTGGCCTGGAGCGGTTGGCGCCGCGGGCTTGACGAACTCGATCTCCCAACTCGAATGCCCGTAGATATACAGGCGCGCGCGGCGTCCGGCCTGCGAATCGGTCCCCTTCTCAGCTTCAAGCCCAAGCACCTGCGGATACCAGCCGCTGTTGTCCATGAACTTCTTCGGTTTCGTCCACGAATCCGGTTTGCTCAGGTCCTTAGTAAAGCTGGCGTAAATGCCTTCCTGCGGAAAACCCGTCGTGCAGCACGATTTGTTCAACAACATCACGTATTGACTCAGGTAGGGATTCCAGTGAATGGAAGGACCCCAGAACGCGTTCGTGTCCGACTGCTCCCAGCCCACTCTCGCGGGAAAAATAGGAGTCGTGCGGCCGCCGATACCCGGCTCGTTCCACTCGCCGGCGTGATACTTCCACACGTTGCCGAGTGGTCCAAAACGCGCGGAAAACGGCATACGCGCCATCACTACGCCCTGCTGCTTCAAAGGTCCACCGTAGTGGCCGAAGAAGAAGTAAAAGTACTGACCCTCGGCGTCGGGCATTACGAACGGATCGCCATTGCCGCCCGCGAAGTAACCGTTTTGCTCGCCGCAGTTGATCGGATCGCCTGCCGAAAGAACGATTCCAAGATCGCGCCAGCTCGCCCCGCCATCGTAAGATACCGCCGCGCCAATCTGCGGCACCGCCAGACGGCTCGCCGCGCCGCACACGCCCCAAACCTCCTGGTGATACCAACCGAAGATCGGCCCGGTCGGGTCCACCCAAGTCGCTTCAATCCACGTCGGCCACCCCTTCCCAAGGTGGGTCATGGGAACGGCCTGCGCCGCACCGAGATGAAACTGGTCGGCGCCCTGGCTGCGCATCGGCCCATCCCCGGTCGAGTTCAACAGGTTGAGCTGGCCGTTATACCAAAACGCGGGGCTATTGGAATCGACCTGCCCCGGCATGTCCAACTGCGGGGCGGCGTGAATTTTGATGTCCTGCGGGAAAGCGGCGCTACTCAGGCATACACCTAGAGCAAGCATGGTAAGTGGTCGCACACCTTTGTGACGACCCTGCTGCGAAAGCCGTTACCGTGACCCCGCAGAGAAGCTGTACTCCCCCACCCTTATGGGGGTATCCGAGACCTTCCGATAGAAAACAGAGCCCTCCTTCTGGAACCCGGGTACTTCCCGGACATTCCACGGCATCAGGCACACCACGGCGCGCGACCCCGGCCGCAGCGGCTCTTCAGTTCCCGCCGGAACACTCAGCGGGGCATGCTGGTAATAGATCTGCGGATGCTCGCCAGGGTTCTCGGGCAGCACCACCACGTAATCTTCCGGAAAATAATATGCAATCTGCCGCGATGCCACGGACGATCCCGAGTGCACGATGGTCAGCGGCCCCATCTTCTGCAACGCCCCGATGGCGTCCAGCGCGCCCGACGTCAGGCGGTTCACATCGGCCGCCGCGCGGAAACTGGATGCCCGCGCAATCCGCCCCGGCGGGTAAAAGAACACAAGCGCGTGCACCGCGACTACGCCCGTCGCGACCAGCAGCACGCGCTTGCCTGACCACCGTCCCGCCCAACGCGCCAACACCGCACCCCCGGCAACGGACAGCACGGGGATAGTGCCGAGGGCTTGGTCCGGATCGCCGATATGTATGAACGCGGAGAACAGGAACGGCGGAAAGAAGAGGACCGCTAAGAAGGCGATCTTGCGCCAATCGCCGCGCTGCCGGTCCACGAGAGGCAGCGCCCAAAACCACGCCACGGCGCCCAGGAAGTTCCACACTACGGCCTGCTCGAACATATGGAAAGCAGCGGGCCTGGCCGCTCCGAATGCCGCGGACGTTGGGCTGAATTGTTGCTGCGCATACTGCCACAGCACGAAAACGAACCGGTCCACGCCTCCTACCGCAATGATGGTGGCGGCCAGCCATGGTGCAACGGTCAGCGCCATGGCCGCGAGAGCGATCAGCAGTCGCCTGACGGAATGCCCGGTGCGCCACCAAACCCATAGGACAAACAGAAGAAGAAAGCCGCCCTGCACGGGACGGAAGCCCGCGCCGACTCCGAGCGCGGCGAACGCGCCGTACAACCAGAGCGGTTGTTCGGGTCGCGAGTATGCGCGCCATGCCAGAAGCGCCACGGCGGTGCTGGAAAGCGCCAGAAATACGCGGATCTCGTTGGTGATTCCGCCGAACCAGAACGCCGGATTGGAGGCTAGCAGCGTCGCGGCGAGAATACCCGCCGTGCGTCCGAACATCTCCTTGGCTAAAACGAGGATGAGCGCGGTGGCCGCGAACGCCGCCATGAGCCCTGCGATCAGAAAAACCTGCTCCGGCCGCGGAACGAAAAAGTGGATCAGTCGCGTGAGCGCGACGAAGAGCGGATAACCCGGCGGTTGAGGCTGATGCAATGCCGGGTCGAATTTCTCCAGCGCGAGGGCGAAATTTGCACTGTCGAAATAGTAGAGGTGTCGTGGAGCTAGCGGCAAGCGCGTTCCCACGATGAACGCGAAGAGCACAGCAGTATACATTGCCGCGGAGACAGACGTATCCTGTCCGGACGGCAGCGCCGGTTTACCTTGGAACATGAATCACCCAAACGACTTCGTGATGATGATGATAAGAGACGGTAGGGGGGTTGATCAATGCAATGAATTCTGTAGGACTATGGGCAAAAGTCCTAGTGCGGGCAATGGTTGGGAAGAGGATTCGTTCTCGTGCGCTCCATTCGCCTTTCGATACACCTTTTACCACTCCCTCACGGGTTTGTGAAAAAATCCGGCTGCCGTTCTCGTCGCGCTCCATTCGCTTTTCGATGCACCGGGAATGCGAGTGCGTTTGAATTTGGAGAAAAAGCGATTCGATATTTCTTCACAGCCCCTCACGGTCGCGGCTCCGTCAGCAGAATCAACTACATACGGAGCCGTGACCGTGAGGGAGCGGCAAACGGTGTTGGGTGCACGAGTGCGTTTTCAATGGCGGCGTAAAGCAATTCGATATTTTTCATCGGGGATAGCACCACTCTTACGAGGGGTTTTCTTTGGCGGTGAAACGGGTTATAGTCGTCTCGGGAAATAATATGAGACTTCGCAGTCTTTTTATTAGCGTTTTGGCTTTGGCTGTTCTCGGCATTGCCGCATACGCTCAGAACAAGGTAGTGAAAATGGTTCCGGCGCGGCCCGCCGGATTCGAAGGCAAACAAATGTTTACGCAGTTTTGCGCGGCGTGTCACGGCGAGGACGGCCGCGGCAGCGGTCCGGCGGCCTCCGCCATGAAGATTGCCCCCACCGACCTCACCCAGCTCGCCAAGCGCAACAACGGCAAATTCGACGCGCTCCATCTCAAATTGATCATCAGCGGACAGGGCGTCGCCGCCCACGGATCTGAAAGCATGCCCGTTTGGGGAGATGTCTTCAAAAGCATCAGCGCCAATGGAACCTTCGCGGATATGAGAATCAACGCCATCCTGAAATACATGCAGGATTTCCAGCGGTAAGGAAGAAATATTCAACGCAAATGAACGCCGATAGTGCAAAAACCCTGTCGGCGTTCTTCTAAAAGTGCCGGGACCCTGCAACTACTCACGTGGTACTATCTTTAATCGGTGAAAAACCAGGGTAAATGGCAAGCGCTTAAACTGCGGCAGTTCGCCGCGCCGGGACTGATCCTTCTTTGCGTTCTCGCATTCTATTGGATCCCGCTGACGAGCCCGAATACAACTGCTTACGGCGATACCATCGACGTTTCTTATCCGCTTCAGAAATATTTCGCCCAGCACGCGCTCGGTAAGGGACTGCCCTTCTGGACTCCGTACATTTATTCCGGTTATCCGCTGCTCGCCAACCCGCTGAACGGCGCATGGTACCCGCTCAATTGGCCGTTTTACATCACCGGCGTCACTCCGCAGACGATGGAGATGGAACTGGCGCTACATGCCCTGCTGGCTTGTCTCGGCATGTTCTTCTTCCTCAAGCGCCAGGTGCAGCATCGAACGTCCGCCGTGCTCGGCGCATTCGCGTACGGACTTTCCGGGTTCTTCGCTGGACATACCTCCCACTTGGGCGTCTTCTGCACTGCCGCGTGGCTGCCGTGGATTGTGCTCGCCTATCGCCGCGCCACCGAGTCGAAACCTGGACTCAATCTCGGCCTGGGCGGTCTCGCCGCAGGCTGCATGATGGCCGCGGGATTCCCGCAGACCGCCATCACTGCTCTCGTCGCCCTTTTGCTGTACGCGCTGAGCGATGTCCTCACGGGGAGGATCCGCCTCCTGCGAGCCTTCGGCTTCGTGGCCGTGATCTCCGTGGGCGCTGTCGGCGCCACTGCGGTGCAGAGCCTGCCGGCGTCGGAACTTGCGAGCCTCTCCGTCTCGCGGCCCACTGCCGAATATCAGAAAGAGGCGTTGCAGCCGAAACACCTGCTCACCCTCTTGTGGGCGGATTCCCTGGGCACCCTCTCGCACAACGATAAGGACCACCCCACCGATCATTACTTCTATGCCGGCCTTCTCCTGCTGCCTCTGGCGATCGCGGGCATAGCCAAAGGGCGCGCTCGCGCCGCCGCGCTGCTGCTTCTGATCCCCGCGGTCTGGTATATGTCGGGTCCGAAAGCCGGATTGTTTTATGCCGGAGTTCTCGTGCCTGGAGTCGCCGGCATGGGTCCGCCGCTGCTCGGATGGTTTATAGCGGCATTTGCTCTGGCGCTGGCCGCCGCCGCTGGAGCGGACTGGTTTACAGACCGCGCCGCCAGGTTCCGCTACGCCGGTGTGCTTCTCGCCGCCGTTGTTTTCGCCGACCTGTTTTTCTGCAACTCCTTCGGCAATCCGCTGGCGTACCTCCGCATGAGCTACTACCGCGCTTATGGGTATTCCGAGCGCGTTGCGGCCCGCCTTCTGGCCGCTCCGCAACTGCCGCTGAACCGCTTTGACGCTCCCAACGCCATGCCGGGCGCAGGTCCTCTGATGCATCCGCTGGATCTGAGATTCGAAACCACATACGGCTACTTTGTCGATGAACCGCGCTCCTACCGCGAGTATCACGACGCGGCCCGCAACAATACCCACCTGCTCGACGGGCTCAACGTCAGCCGCTTCATCGACTGGCGAAAGCGCGATATCGACGTCAATCCGAATGTGCTGCCGCGCATTTATTTCCCGCCCGCCGTACAGGACGTGACCGGCGTGGAAGAATCGCGGCGTCTGCTGCCGGCCATGCGCCCCGCGGAAGCCTCCACTGTGTTTACGCCGCACGCTCCGATTCAGCAGGATAAGCGCGCCACCGCCGTTGTTGTGACGTATGACGAGCAGTCCTACCGTGTTCACTACACGGCCGATTCGCCCAGCCTGCTCAAACTGAGCATGGCCTGGTACCCCGGGTGGACGGCGCGGGTCGGCGGCCGCGAAACGCCCGTACTTCGCGTGGACCACGCCATGATGGGTGTGGTGGTTCCGGCCGGAGAGCGCGATGTCGAGTTCCGCTTCCACTCGCGGTGGTTTGTGGCAGGCACGGTCATTTCCATCGCAACGGCGCTGATCCTGCTTTCGATGGTGATCGGGCATCAGGTTTACGGCTACCTTGACCGCGTCCTCTTCCGCCCGACGGCCTACCGGCGCAGACGGCGGACCAAGACCAAGGTGCGCAGAGCGACAGTCTAATGAGCCCCGGCGCAGCGGCTCCGATCGCGAAACGCGCGGCTATGAGCAGCCGCACGGTGTTGTGGATCGGGTTCGGTTCGCTCATCGTGCTCATGCTCCTGATTGCCCTCAGCGCCAATCGCGCGCTGGGGCGCATTGAAGCCGGCAACTCGCAAATCCGCCGCGGGTTTCTGGAACGCGACGATCTGCTCAACCGCATCCGCAACCAGCTTTACCGGACCAACATCGATATGCGCGACTATCTGCTGCATGCGGATCCGAAGCTGGCGGAGCAGCGGCGCGCCGAAATTCAGCAGACCTATCGCGACATGTCCGCCGCCATTGCGCAATACCGCAAGGAACTGGCGCCCGGCGACAACGCCACACTGGACGAACTGCAGCGCGACGTGGAGCAATATTTCGCTATCATCCAACCCGTGCTCGGGTGGACGCAGGAGGAGCGCGAAGCGCAGGGTCCGTCATTCCTACGCACGCAAATGTTCCCTCGCCGCCAGCAACTTCTTCAACTCAGCGAGCGCATACGGCAGTTGGACACGCGGCAGTTGAGTTTCGGCGAAAGCCGTGTAGCGCAGGTGTTCGCCGATTTCCGCCGCGAAATCGTAATCACCGCGGCTGTACTGATTGCCTTCGGTCTCGGACTGGCGTTCGTCAGCATCGGCCGGGTGCAGCGTCTGGAGCACGAATCCCGCGCCCAATACCGGCAGGTGGTGCAGACGCGGGAGGAGTTGCACAAACTCTCCGCACGGCTGGTGGCCGCGCAGGAGGATGAGCGCCGCAAGCTCTCGCGCGAATTGCACGATGAAGTGGGCCAGAGCATGTCCGCGATGCTCGTCGAGCTCGGAAATCTGACCGCCGCGATACCCGCGGCGGACGCGCCACTCCACGACCGCGCCCTGCGTGTTCGCAAACTCGCGGAAGACAGCGTGGGAGCGATCCGCAATATGTCGCTGTTGCTGCGCCCGTCCATGTTGGACGATCTCGGCTTAACACCCGCGCTGAAGTGGCAGGCTCGTGAGACCGCCCGCCGAACGGGCATGAAAGTTCGCGTGGACGCCGATGATGTCGCCGACGATCTGCCGGACGACTATCGCACCTGTATCTACCGTGTGGTGCAAGAGGCGCTGCACAACGCCACGCGTCACTCGCGCGCCGAGCACGTGCGCGTCACCGTCAAACACGATGCCGCTGACGTCCGGGTATCCATTGCCGACGATGGGGCCGGTTTTCACGCGAGCGATAAAGGCATGGGCATACTGGGAATGGAGGAGCGCGTGCGTAATCTCGGAGGCGATTTCGAAATCAGATCGGAACCCGGACAAGGAACCACGGTCTCCATAAGGTTGCCCATGGGAACAGCGCGCACGGAGATGGTGCAATGAACTCGATTCGTATTCTGCTGGCCGACGATCATTCGGTGATGCGCACCGGACTGCGCCTGGTGCTCGAACGGCAGGACGATTTCGAAGTCGTCGCCGAAGCGAGCGATGGCCGGCAGGCGGTCAGTATGGCCCAGCAGCATCAGCCCGAAGTGGCAGTCCTCGATATTACGATGCCGAACCTGAACGGCATTGAGGCCGCGCGCCAGATCACCGCCTCCCAGCCGCAGACGTGCGTCATCATGCTGAGCATGCACTCCGACGAGGCTTACGTGCTGAGAGCGCTGAAAGCGGGAGCGCGCGGGTACCTGCTGAAAGAATCGGCCGAGGGAGAGCTCATCGACGCGGTGCGAGCGGTTTCGCAGGGAAAGGCCTTCTTCAGTCCGGCAGTGAGCCGCGTGTTGGTGGAGGATTACGTCCGGCAGTTGCAGGACCGGGAGATCGAAGACAGTTATGAGCTCCTGACCACACGCGAGCGCGAGGTGTTGCAGTTGATCGCCGAAGGCAAGAGCAATAAGGATATTGCCGCGATGCTGAATCTAAGCCTCTACACGGTAGAAACGCATCGCGGCAATCTGATGGAAAAGCTGAACCTGCACACGGTTCCGGAGCTGATCTTGTACGCGGTCCGAAAGGGAGTAATCTCCTAATCGGCGCGCGTTCGTTTGCGCAGCAAGAGGCCCACGAAAGTGAGCGCGCCGCCGATCAGACCGGTGGTCCCGGGCTCGGGAGTAGCCGGCGCCGAATCGCCGCGAATGAGCCAGCTACCCATTTGAAAGTCCGCAAATCCGGCATCCGGCCATGGGTTGTTTTGAATCATCCAACCATTCGTACCGACTTGAATCATGCCGACGCCGGCATGTGTTCCCGGATTGCTCGGCAGAAGCGTGGAGGTCAAGCCTTGCGTTCGCGGACAGGGCAGACTGCCGCAATTGCCGTTTTGGTTGATCCCGAAAACATTGAAGAAATCCTCAACGTCCTGCCACCCGGCGGTGCTCCCGGGAGACCCGACCGGAGGATTACCGAAATAGTTATCGATCATGTCGACGACTTGCTGTTCAGTGGCGTAGTGGAGTCCGTACGTGGTCTCGAGCCCCTGGACAACAGCGTCGTTGTAGGTTTCCCCGCGAGTCAGGAAAGGCTTGACCCAGTCGATGCCGGTAGCCGTATCGGTCACCAGCATGCCATCGCCGGCAGCCAGGTTGCCCTGAACTAAAGCGGCCTGGGCGGAAATCGCCAGAGCCATGAGAAGAAGCGTCGCGTATCGGAACATGTGTTTGTCCTCACCCTTCTCAAGCGCGAGGGACAAGGAATTTGGGACACACAAGAATCCACTTTTTTGTTCCGGCACGTGCGCACGAAGCAACCGTTACTTCATGATCGGAGCGCCAAATTCGGATCGCAGCGGGTTGCTCTTCTTGCCGGAATGTAGGACGCGACGGCCGCCACCGCAAATAGAATGAGAGCTACCGCGGCATAGGTCAACGGGTCTGCCGCCGTCGTGCCGTACAGCAAACTGGAAAGCGCTTTCGCGGCGCCCATTCCCGCCACGATTCCGACCGCCGCCCCTGCGGCCGCAAGGCGCAGTCCATCGCTCATCACCATCCACAAAACGGCCGCCGGACGAGCTCCCACCGCCATACGGATCCCGATCTCCTGGGTCCTCCGCTCCACCGAATACGAGATTACGCCGTAAATCCCGATGGCGGCCAGCACGAGCGCCAGCGCGCTGAACACACTGAGACCGATCCACGTGGTCCGCCGCAGAGGCATCGATTCATTGACCAACTGCGTCATGGGAGCGATCTGAAACGGCGGCTGATCGGGATCAACGGCCGCAAGCGCCGTACGCGCGGCGCCGGCCACAGCCGCCGGATCGCCGCGCGTGTGCAGCACCAGCGTCATGTCCCGCGGACTCGATTGCCGGTAGGGAAAATAAATCTCGAGCCGCGCCGGACTCGACAGGCCGTACAGCTTGTTGTCCGCCACCACTCCGACGATCGTCGCCGTTTTCTCCTGAGGACTCGGACGGCCCAACACTACTTGCCGGCCCACCGCACTGCCTTTCGGGAAATACTGGCGCGCGATACTCTGGTTCACCACCGCGACAAGCGGCGCGCCCTCGCGATCGGTCTCATTGAACGTCCGGCCAGCATATAGACGGATGCCCAGCACATTCCAATACTCCGGACTCACGACGTGAATATCGGGATGCGGAAACTCGCCCGGGTTCGGCGTGGGCAGGCCAATGAAGAAAATGTCGCTTCGGGTGTGATTGCCCGTGAGCGGCACAACTGTGCCTACGGCCGCCGCCGAAACTCCCGGCACCGATTGCAGCGCCGCCAGCGCGCGATCCCAATATGCGTGCACGGAATCTTCGGTCGGATAGTGGCTCTTGTTCAATTCCGTTTCCATGGTCAGCACGTTTGCGGTGCGAAAACCGGGGTCCACCTGAAACAAGAGATAGAGGCTCTTCATCAACAGACCCGCACCGGCCAGCAACACCAGCGCGAGCGCCATTTCCGCCACGGCCAGCACCCGATGCAGCTTCTGCCGGCCCGCGCCCGCGGTAGATCCACGCCCGGCTTCCTTTAGCGTCCCCGCCAATTGCGGGCGGGTCGCGCGCAGTGCCGGAATCAGACCGCTCGCCACCGTCACGAAGAGAATGAGACCACCGGCGAAGGCGAACACGCCCGCATCCGGCTGTATGTCCATCATGCGCACGATGTCCGCAGGAACAACCCGCGTCAGCGCGCCGATCCCCCAAAATGCAAGCAGCAGGCCCGCGCAACCGCCGAGCACGGCGAGCACCAGACTCTCCGTCAGCATCTGCCGCACGATGCGCATACGGCTGGCGCCGAACGCCTGCCGCACTGCAATTTCGCGCGACCGCGCCGAGCCGCGCACCAGAAACAGGTTGGCGACATTCACGCACGCAATCAGCAGCACGAAGCACACTGCGCCAAACAGCACCAGCACCGGAGTGCGCGAATCGCCCAGAAACGTCTCGCGCAGCGGCTCCATCGCGACGCCGATTCCGCGATTCTCTCGCGGATATCGAGCAGTGATATTCGCCTCAATGGCGGCGATTTCGACGCGCGCCGAATTGAGAGTCGCGCCCTTCGCCAAGCGCCCGATCACCGATGTATCGCCACGCCCCGAGCGGCTCAACGGCTCGGCGAACGGCCCCATCGAAGTCACGATGTCCGATTGCTCGGTAGCCTCGAAGGTGGAAGGCAGTACCGCGATGATCGTGAACGGTGTGCCGTCGAGCGTGATCGAGCGCCCCAGCACATCCCTGCCGCCGCCGAAATGAGTCTGCCACAACGCATAACTCAACATCGCAACAGCGGGGGAACCGGGCCGGTCCTCATCCGGCACAAAATCGCGGCCGGTCATGGGATGTATGCCGAGAACGGCAAGGAAATTCGCAGACACCGCCAGCCCGACCACGCGCTCCGACCGAGTCGCGCCCGCCAGATTAAAGCCGGCGTTATGCACCGCGGCCATTCCGCTGAAGGTGTGGGTTTGCGCGCGCCAATCCAGGAAATTCGCGTAGTTCACAGATACGTTCCCGCGCACAGTGGTTTCGTTGAGGGTCACCAGCCGGTCGGGATCGTGAAAAGGAAGGGCGCGGAGCAGCAGTCCATTCAACACGGAAAACATCGCCGTGTTCGCGCCGATGCCCAAGGCCAGCGTCAGGATGGCAACAATTGTGAACGCGGGCGCATGCCGCAAGGTGCGCAACCCGAAGCGTAGATCCTGGAAAAAGGTCTGCATGGAAATGCAAGGCGCATGCCGCTAAGCCATACGGGTTTGAAATTGTGAAAAAATATCGAATCCCCGGCACTGTTTACCGCTCCCCTACGGTCACGGCTCGGTATGTAGTTGATTCTACTAACGGAGCCGCGACCGTGAGGGAGTAACCATGGCCCTGTGGGCCGCCGATAGAAATGAAAGTCGGCGTAGTGCATCCTGGTATCGGTAGCGGCGCGTTTGAGGTCGGTATTCCGCTCTGGA
>Ga0134128_10000272_pt1 | contig 73402 bp, 48 predicted proteins | sample KB31754_FD_96462 | JGI IMG/M metagenome (GOLD analysis project Ga0134128, IMG submission 96462) | Terrestrial soil microbial communities with excess Nitrogen fertilizer from Kellogg Biological Station, Michigan, USA - KB3-175-4 | ecosystem: Environmental > Terrestrial > Soil > Unclassified ... | reverse complement strand
GGTGTCGGTGTCGGTGTCGGTGTCGGCGTTGGTGTCGGCGTTGGTGTCGGCGTTGGTGTCGGCGTTGGTGTCGGCGTTGGTGTCGACGTCCCCGACGATGAAATTGACGGCAACGTGCCACCGTTGATCATCGCATTGACGGTTGCTGCAGCAAATGGCTCGTAAATCGCTGGCGGAGTTGCGCCGGTGACTTGCGCGAGAAAGGCGCGAGCCTCGGCGGCGGCCGTCGCCCCTCGATAGACTGTCAAACCCACCTCGCCGTAAGCTGCCAGGTCATTGGTAAAGTCTGCCGCCGCGCCCAATTTATTGGCCAGCGTAGTACTGTCGGCTGCGCCTGCACCGGAAGCAATCGCCAGGGCGGCTGCGCCTGGAGTCAAACTGCCCGAGGTGATGGCATTGCTCCAGAAAGTCAGGCCTGCTGCCAAGGGCGCCCGGTTGAACAGGCTTTCGAATACGGCAGTGACGAAGCTTTGTGCCGCCGCGGGGCTTCCCGCCATGTTGGCGCCATACAAGTGCCGGGATTCTGCGCTGGTGCCAAAGGCATCGATCAAGGAGGTCAGCGCAGGGTTGGTACTGTAGGCTGCCAGAAGGCCCGACAGAGTAGCCGGCGCATTGGCGGCTGCCAGCGCCGTCTCGAAATTCTGCCAGCCGGCTTCATCTCCGGGACGACCGAAGTAAGCCACATAGAACTCCTGAACCAGCGTTGAATAATTTGCCGTTGATGCCATGACGTGCTCCAAAGATGCCCTGAACGTCATGAATTCAGGCGCCCGAACCAGGCACCCGATTCAGGCACCCGAATCAGGTACCGGACAGCGGCGATGACGAACAGTAAAGGAGGACGAATGCAGAATAAATACGGTGATTCCCCTATTTTGGGGAAGGCGGGCAATCAGACTGGCGCTGCGAGAGGAATAAATACTGCAAAGCAACTGCCACGACCTTCAACGGATCGTATGCGCAACGCGTAATGGCAATGCTCGCAGAGGTTCTTGACTATGAACAGCCCGAGCCCATAGCCCTCCCCGGCACAGCCCTGGCGAAACGGCTCCAGCAATTTTTTCTGCATCGCCGGCGGGATGCCGGGGCCGGTGTCATACACCAGGATTTCAATGCCGGAGGCCTTGCGACGGGCACCAAGCAGGATGCGCCCCTTGCCGGTATGACGTACGGCATTGGCCACGAGATTGGTCAGGATACGATACAACATCGTCGGCGAGCCGGGCAGCGCCAATCTGCACTCCCGCACCGACAGATGCAAGCCTTTTTCCGCCGCGGCAGGACTGAACGCCGCGTTCAGTTGGGCCAGCATGTTCCCCAGTTCAATCCGCTCCGCGGCATCGCTCTCTCGCCGTGTCTGGCCGATCAAGTCGCCAAGCAGCGCCTGGGCGTATTGCAGCGTATGGTCGATATGCTCGGTCAACGGGCCTTGCTCATGCTGCTGTTTCAATGCCGTGACCGCAAAACGCAAGGAGGCGAGTGGTTGCGCAATGTCGTGGCTGGCTGCCGCCAGCCGCAATTGCTGCTCGCTCGCCATTTCCAGCGCGGCGCGTTTGCTATGCTCCGCACGCAGCAATTGTTCGGTTTCCGCCAGCCGCATCAATCGTTGCTCGGCCTGGCGCGCATTGAATTGATTGATCTGGCTGACCACGGCGGCGCCGAACATGAGCGCCTCGCCAAAATAGCCGAAGCGCGGATAAGCCAGAAGTGAAATCTGCGGCAAGGGATTGACCTGGAAGACCGCAAACACCAGCAGCAAGAGCGGAAAGCTTGCCAGCATGAGCGAGCCGGCGAGGTAAAAGCGCGATGCTTCGATGTTTTGCCGAACCCCCTGGAATGCACTGGCGCAGCCGAGCAGCGTATAGGCGATGGCGACCAGGATGGTGGATTTATCGTGTGCCAGCATCAAATGAAGCAGCAGGGAAAGCGCCGCAATACCAAACATCACCTGATGCAGCCGATACAAGCGCCGCATCCCCTGCTTCATTTGCAGGAAGTTGACCGCAAAGGCGATATGCGTCATCACCACCAGCATGCCGATCACCCCGGCCGCACGCATATTCCAATCGGGCGAACCGCCCCAGAGAAAGGCAAACGGATAGCCTTCGATCTGGGCCACAAACAGGGTATTCATCACAACGACCGCGCCATACAGCCGGAAACCGGTTTGGCGCTGCGCCTTGAAGCCAAACGCCAGCGTTACCGCCACGGCCAGCATGAAGCCAAAGATCAAGCCGTTGAATACATTGGCCAGGTTATCATCGGCGATCATTTGATTGGCATCGAGCAGCCGTGCGGACATCGGCATGCGGGTATGCGCGCGGTAATAAACGATGATCTGCGCCGGCCCGGCGATGGTTGCGAGCGGGGCAATCAGCTTGCGGTTCCTGAAGGGCCGGTCGGCAAACACGCTGGCCGTATCAAGCTCCAGTGCCCGGTGCACCGTGCCGCCCTGGATCAGGTAGACGCGTGCCTCATAGGCGTCGGCCAAGCCGAGATCGAGCAGTTCGTCACCGCCTTGCACGGCTGCATCGATGCGGTACCAGTTACCTTCCTCCAGGGCAGCAAGGACCGGCTGTCCAAGCTCACGCGCCGCTGCCGCCGCATCGATCCGGGTTTCACAGTCACGCAACAATGTCGGCCGCGCCGCATCGGCCACGCAGGGTGCGGCGCCGGCGCTAACCGCCAGGCCGAACGATAGTAATGCGAGTGACAGAATGAGCAAGGCGCGCATGATCAGGCGGCCCTGGGCAAAGGGATGAAGACGCTGAAACAGGTACCGCGCCCGGCGGCCGAGTCGATCCGCAGCTGGTAATGGCAATGGCGGCATAGGTTGTTGACGATGGCCAGTCCCAGTCCGAGCTTTTCATTGCCGCCGTAGGCTTGCGCGGATTCGAGCAACAGCTTTTGCAGTGATGGGGGAATGCCCGGCCCGGTATCGATCACCATCACGTCCACGCCATCTTCCCGGCGCCGCGCACCGAGCAGGATACGCCCCTTGGACGTATAGCGCACGGCATTGGCCAGCAAGTTGGCAAGGATGCGGTGCAGCATCATGGATGACCCGGCAAAGCGCAAGCTGGTATCGCATACCGACAGGCGCAGCCCTTTGTCGCTTGCCGCCTGGGTATAGGCGCGCCCCAATTCAAGCAGCATCGACCCCAGAGCGATCTGTTCCGGAAGATGGCGCTCCTGGCGCGCCTGGCCGATCAGTTCGTCAAGCAGGGATTGCGCATATTGCAGCGTGTGGTCAATGTGTTCGGTCAGCGGGCCCGTCGCGCGCTGGGAATTGAGTGCGGTGACGGCAAAACGCAATGATGCCAAAGGCTGGGAAATGTCATGGCTGGCCGAGGCCAGCAGCATCTGCTGTTCCACGGCCTTTTCCATCGCGGCCGATTTCGCCTGTTCGGCTTGCAGCAATTGTTCGGTTTCGGCCAGGCGCAACAGTCTCTGCTCGGCATGCCGCGCATTGAATTGATTGATCTGGAAAATGACGGCAATGCCAAACATCAAGGCCTCGCCAAGGTAGCCAAACTTGGGCAGTGACGGGGGCGGGAATTGCGGGAAGGGATTGAAACTGAAGACAAGCTCGCCCAGTAGCAGAGTCGGGAAGGCGATCTGCAACACAGCGCCGGCGAGATACAGGCGGGCCGCGCTGATGCGCTGCTGCGCGCCGCGATACGCGCCAACAATGCCAATGCCGATATAGATCAGGGAGAAAAGGACGGCCAAGGCGTCGAGCATGAACAACACATGCAACACAAGTAGCACCACCAGGATGCAGAAATACACCCGATAGACCCGATACAGTAGCGGCATGCCACGCTTCAATTGCAGAAAATGGATCGCAAACAGGATGTGGCACAGCACCATCGCCAGCGCAAACACGCCCGGCGCCAGCATGTTCCAGGCCGGCGCCGATGGCCAGACCCAGGCAAAAAAATAACCCTCGACCTGGGCAATGAAGATGGTATTGGCCAATACCACTGCGCCATACAGGCGATAGCCAAGCTGGCGCGGGGCATTGAAGCCCAGGGTCAGAACCAGGCCAATGGCCAGCATGACCCCGAAAATAAGGCCATTGAAAAGACTCGCTTCGGTGTCCCGCTCCGTCAGGCGGGCAGGCGTGAGCAAGGTGGCAAAGACCGGGCTTTTGACGTGGGTATCGTCGTAGACGAATACGCTTGCGGCCCCCTGGCGCAGGGCCAGCGGCGCAATCAGGCTGCGGTGCTGCACGGGACGCGCCGCAAAACCGTCTGCCGGCCCCAGATCGAGAACAGGCTGCACCTTCCCGTCTTGCACAAGGTAGGCGCGAACCACAAAGGCGTCAGGTATGCCCAGGTCCAGCATGTGCAAACCCGGATCGCTCAGCAAGTCAATGCGAACCCAGTTTCCATGGCGTAGTTCGGCCAATTGCGGGATGGCCAGCTCGCTTGCCACCTGCGGGGCCTCGATTTCACGCACGCATCCGTAGACATCCACCTGTTCCCTGCCCCGTGCATCACACGGGCCAGGGGCGGCTTCCGCTGCTCCGGACCAGGCGCACAGGCACAGGCTCATGCTCAAGATCACGCACAGGAGGAAACCGACCATCGCAGGAAATCGGGCGGATGCAGAAAAGGCCAAATGGGAACCCTTAAAATGGGGTACATTCTAGCACTTGCACTTTTCGCCACGACTATGAATATTTTGCTTGCCGATGACCATGCGATCTTTCGCCAGGGCCTGAAACTCATGCTGCACAGCCAGGCCGGCTATCGCGTCGTCTCGGAAGCGGCCAGCCTCGACGAAATACTGCCGCTGTTGCAGCAAAATCCGGTCGATTTGATGATTATCGACTACCACATGCCAGGCGGAGAATCTTCCTCGGTTCTAGGCTATTGCAAGCAACGCTATCCGGAATTGAAAATCATTGCCCTGACCGGTTCGCATTCCGGTATGGTGCTCAAGCAATTGCGCGACGCAAAGGCTGACGCCGTGCTTCTCAAGGACGCAGAAGGCCAGGAACTGCTCGATACGATCTCTCAGGTCATGGTGGGGAAGGTCATTGTCAGCGCCGCGGTGCAGGCCGAAATCGATGCCTGCGCCAGTGACCTGACCGCACGCGAACTGCAAACCATACAATTGATCTACCAGGGCTTGTCCAATACCGAAATGGCCGAGCAACTCAACCTCTCACCCAAGACTGTCGACAAGCATCGCGAAAACCTGATGCGCAAGCTGCAGGTTAGCAATGTTGTGCAACTGATCCACAAGGTGCAATTGCTGAAGCTGGTTTGAGGTCTATGGTGTCTGGACAAAACGCGAAAAAACGGATTGGTCAACGCGGAACCTGCTCAGAAAATTGGCCTGGGCGGGACTCGTCACGAGTGCGCCGCCTACCTGATCCATTATTTACTACCCGTGGGCACTATCCGCCGCATCATGTCCACAGTACAGGTCGCAGCAGCTCGGTCGCCCAGGATGGTGGCGTACCAGCCGTCCCGCGGTTCGAATCGCGCCTTCACGCGGCATACCTTCTGCAATTTTTCATCCCACGCCTTGGCTTCCAGCGTTAGCGTACGGCGGCGCTTGGCATCGGCTGCTTCAAGGGCATGCGCACGGGCCTGGTCCAAGGCCAAGACAGCGTTGCGAAGTTCGGTAGGCAGGCATTGGTCGCTCAATTTATCGGCTGGCATGAGATGACACGCGGCTTGCCATTCGACCGGATGCATGCGCAGAATCATATCTACCGCGTCGGGATTTTTCCGGTTTTTCTCACTGAGTTGCATGGCATGTCCGTCCTGGTGGCCGACATCGATGCGGTCAAGCCCGTATTCCAGCAGCAGGCGAATTCCCTCTTGTTCTCTCCAGTCTATCATTTCGTCGAACTTGAACTCGCCGACGGAGCCGGGCAAGGCGCCACGACGCAGCAGAAGCTCCATCATCGATACATCGCTTGGAGCGGCTACGCTGGCAAGCGCAGACGTAGTCTGGCCCTGCTTGTAACTGCGATTGGGGTCGGCGCCATGGTCGAGCAAGGCTCGGACGCTGTCTTCGTTGCCGCTCTCCACGGCCAGTAGCAAAGGTGTAGCGGTAGCGCCAAAAGCCTGCAGATGCTGGTATTCCTCAGACTTGTCCGCATTCAAGCCATCGAGCGCAATCTGATCGAACGTGCGATTGACGGCGGCGCCCTCGCCTAGCAGATAGCTGACCATGTCGGAACGGCCATCTTGCGCGGCAGACAACAAGAGGTAGTCGCGGCCATCAGCGCTGTTCCATTTCGCCAGGTTCTTGTCATGCCGTGCCGCTTCGAGAAATTGCTTCAAGGCCGCAAGGCCCGGAGCCCTGATCACGCTGGACGCAAGACCGGCTTTACCGCGCTCCGGTGATTCAGCAACGCGGTCCGGCGCGTCGGCAACCACAGTGTGAGTTCCCTTCCTTGTGAAGGTGCAAACAGTACGCCCTGGGCCATGCTTCCCGGCCACGACGAGCGTGGCCAAGCGGCCGTTGTGGCGCCATAGCCAATAAGCTGTTTTGCCGAGCACAACGCGCTTGGGTTCTCCTCTGCTGTAGACTTCCCAATTTATCGCAGGCTTCTCCAGGCCGCCATCACCGCCAGCCTTGGCTAGCTGCGCCGGCTGCCCGAACCGTCCGGCGTCTTCCATCGTGGCCACGCCGCGGCAAAAGGCAGCATCCTCGGCGATGTGGCGGCTTTTGCCTGCCTTGGCGAGCAGGTAGGCGCGCAGCTCGTCGTCTTGCGCCTCGTCCGCCAATTGCACCAGGTCGAATTGGCGCGTCAGCCCGGCCTTCTTTTCGAAGAACGCCTTCATGATATCGAGCCTCTCGCTGCCGATGGCATTGTGCAGCGGCGTGTCCATCCGTCCAGGCGTGACAAGGCCGGGGTCCGCACCATGCGCGAGCAGCAGCTTGGCGATACCCAAGCTGCCGTTCAGCGCCGCTTCACTCAGTGGCAACGATTGTTTTGGCCGGTCGCCTTCAAAGCCACGATAATTGACGTCGGCGCCGTGCTGTAGCACGAATTCAACCAAACTCTCTTGTCCGGTCCGCACCGCCAGCCACAGCGGCGAAAACGATTCGTGGCCCTTAGCGTTGATGTCGGCTCCATGCGCAAGCAGCAGTGCCGCAACGTCCGTGTGTCCGTGTTCAATCGCTTCGGCCAGGGGCGTCTTCTCGAGATGGCCCGGCTCGTCGATCTGCGCGCCGTGCGCCAGCAGCACTTCCACATATTCGCGCTGCGCGTTGGAAGCCGCATAGTGCAGCGGCGTATCGCCCCCAGGATTCACGGGAGCCCCGAAACTCGGCTCGTTGCCGTCGTGCAGGTTGACGTCGGCACCATGCGCAATGAGGTAGTCCACCACCGGCGCCATGCCCGGCTTGTAGAACCTGCCAAGTTCGTGCAGCGCCGCCGTGCCATTACCGCCCAAGTGGTTTGGGTCGGCGCCTTTATCAATCAGTACGCGCACTACCTCGAGCGAATTTGACGCCAACATGGCTTCGATCAAGGGTACTGCGCCACTTCGAGACGAGCTACCGTTGACGTCGGCGCCGGCATCGGCAAGTTCCCCGACAAATTTGGCGTTACCATGACGTGCCGCGTTGGCCAGCGTAGTTGCCAGTTCCGGTGCCTCGCCGGTAGTTTTCGCGATGCATTGTTGCAACAGCCGCACGATTTCGATGTCGGCGGCCGAATCAATATCCTTGTGCGTGTTGCGTTCGATACCACACTTCGCGCCACGCGCCAACAAACCTTGCACGATATCGCTCCACCCCTCGTTTTCGGCAGCCAGGCTGAGCAAGTCTTCGTAAGTCACGCTGACAACATCGACGCTCTTGCTGTGTTCCAGCAGCAGTTGTGCCATTTCCTTGTGTTTGCCGGAGATGGCAAACGCCAGCGGCACCACGTTGTGCACATTGGACACGTCGGGATCGGCGCCGAGCTGCAGCAGCACTTGCACCACCTTGAGGTTGCCCGTGTTGGCTGCCAGCGAGAGCGCGGTATGCTGCCCATTGTTGTTGCGGCGATCGAGGTCTGCACCATACCGCTTCAGCAGCGGGATCAGCTCGGGCATGTCGTAGTATGCGGCAAACATCACCGGAGTGGACTCGGTGCTGTTGACGCGATTGGCGTCGGCACCATGTTCGATCAGATAAGTAGCGACATCGGCACGATGGGCTTCGATGGCAGCCTCTAGCAGAGTCGCATCGACTTCATTCGCTTCATTGATGTTGATGCTTCCGGTGGCCAGGGCCTGCTGCAGCCCCGCAAGGTCCCCCTGGCGGACCAAGGCGAACAGTTTGCCCGTTTCGTCCTGGGCTTGTGCCGGCGCCGCCACCTTCTGGCGCCGCGCCAGCAGCGCTGCCAGCTTGTTCTGCGCTTCACGGTGCCCTTGGTCGGCCGCCTTGTGGTACCAGGACTCGGCTTCGGCGTCGTCGCGCGCCACACCGGCGCCGTTCTCATACATGGAACCGATTTCCATATAGGCCGCGAGGTTGCCCTGCGCGGCTGCCCTGCGGAACCATTTCAAGGCCTTGGCATAATCCTGCTTTACACCATGCCCAAGGTAATACATGCTGCCCAGCGCGGTTTGCACCTCAACCATGCCTTGGTCGGCAGCAAGTTGATAGTAGCGCGCGGCCATGGCACCATTTTGCGGCACGCCCGTTCCCTGGCTGTACATCAACCCGAGGTTGGCCTGCGCTTTGGCCAGCCCCTGGTCGGCGGCTTTTTGGTACCAATATACGGCCTGGATATAATCGCGCGGAACACCCTGCCCCATGGCGTAGGCATTGCCGAGCTCACATTGCGCCGCACTGAAATCCTGGTCGGCAGCCTTGTGCAGCCAGGAGAAGGCGCCCGGCAAATCAACCGGACCACCCGTACCATCTTTGAGTGCAAGCGCCAGGTTGTGCTGGGCGCCTGCATTACCTTGCGTTGCAGCCTGCAGGTACCAATATCGGGCGCGTTCATCGTCACGCGCCACATTCCGCCCCTCGCTGTACCACAAGCCGAGATTGTATTGCGAAATTGCATTGCCGCCCCTGGCAGCCTGTTCCATCCAGCGCAGCGCCAACGGCGCATTCTTTACCGTGCCCTTGCCGTTGGAATAAGCGTCGGCCAGATTGACCTGGGCTTCTATATCGCCATTGTTGGCTGCTAGACCGTACCAATAAAAAGACTTGTCCCAATCGGCAGGGGTAAACTTGCCCTCCGAGTAAATCATTCCGAGCTTGGCCTGCGCGCGCGGGTAGCCTTGCGCCGCAGCCTTGGCATACCAGGACATGGCGTTGGCCGGATCGAACAACACGCCTTCGGCGGCGAGGTAGAGATCGGCCAGCCGGAATTGCGCCTCGACGTTGCCCTGTTCGGCAAGCACCTTCCATTCATTGTAAGCGGCGCTGTAGTCCTTTGCTTCATATGCCGCACGGGCTTCCTTGAGTCCGGCATGCGCCGGCAGGCATAACAAGGCCGTGCAGGCGACGAACAAGCTCATCAAACGCATGAGGGTACCTTCTCGTTTATTTGCAGGCCGCCGCGTAACGTTCGCGGTTGGAGTCGAGTTTCACCACATTGGGCTGGTCCCCATAGAAACCAATGGCCGAGGGTTTTTCATCCATGTCAAAGCGCACAACCACAGTGGTGTGAGCTTCTGCGTTCCTGCAATCGTGGTTGTGTACCCCAAGGGTATAGCGCCAGGTCAGGCCATCGACGGTCCGCGGTGGTATATCTTCATTTTCTACAGTAAACAGGATGAAATCACCGTTTTTTTGTCGCTTGCCGGGTGCCTCGAAAATCTTTTGCGTGGAAACCGGAGACTCCAACTCTTCCCACTTGCCATCCAATCCGATATCAGGTACGGAGAAACCATGGTCGCGCCAGACGCAAACTGACTTAAGACTCGCCAGGCCGACACGGTCGGATCCCGGCTGAGGTTGAATTTCGGCGCCTTCATTGCGTGGCGCTTTCGCGTCATAGACACGCGACCAGAGGCGATTCATGACCTGGGCTCCACAATCGACGGCATAGTGATGGATCAGGGCATCGTAGGTAGTCGTGCCGTCCGTCAGGGGTTTTGTGAACTTCTGTTTGAGGTCGAATGTGATCTTTTCGCCTTTGAGATCAATCGAACGGTAATCGATGGCGATGGGGTTGCTCGGTTTCTGTAGCGGAATCCAGAGTCGGGAGTCGGCGACGGGAGATGCAGCGGAAGCTGACACTGCGAAACAGACCAATCCCGCAGCAACAAGCTTTGACACGACATGCTTCATCAATACTCTCCCTGAATGATTTTGAATAACGCTACTGGAGAATTCGGTATACTCCTGTAGCATGTAAAAAAGACTATTTCAATATTGCCCCGCGATCATAGTCTAATGTTCGTCTTGCAACAAGCATTTAGAACTCTTCGAACGGAAAATCCCGCTGATATCTTGAACGCAAATGCGAAAATGCGATTCACAAGATGGGTACGCATTCCTAAGCTATTAGGTTGGATCAAAACCAATTTTCCACGCCAATCACAGGCGCCGGGCACCAACAATAAAGGGGCACGAATGTTAGAGGTGTCAACAGCAACATCGGTATCAAGCCTCGACAAGGTCAGTTTCAAAGACTGGCTGCTGGCCCTCATCGGCTTGGCGTTCACGCTGGCTGGCCTGTTCATCCTGACGCGCGACACCAGGACCGGGATCACCACGCTGGTGGTGTTCGGCCCCTGCTTTGGCCTGGCAGCGCACCGCATCGTGCACAAGCTGCGCGGCCAGCGCCAGATTGTGCAGTCCGCCAGTGTGGCAGGTGGCGTGCCTATCCGGTTTTCGCGCACGCGATACACGCTAATGGGGCTGGGCATGCTGGCCGGCGGCATTGTGCTCGCGCTCTTTTTGCCGGAGAAAAATCTGGTCATGCTGGGCTGCGCCTGGTTCGTCGCCGCGACCGGGGCCTTGCTGCTGGCGGGTTTGGCGACCGGCTTGCTGGCCAAGGCCACTATCCAGTTCGACCCGCCAGGCATCACCTTCGGTTTCCGCCAGGGCAAGGCCTTCGTGCCGTGGTCGGCCATCACCGGCATTTCCCGCGGTGAAATCCACAACAACCCGACAGTCTTCATCGGCGTCGATCGGACAGCGGTTACTGCAGAACCGTCGACCTACCTTGGCACGGTGCACAAGAAAATGGCGTCGTCCCAAAGCTGGCTGGGTGCGGACTTTGTGATCATGACGTCGACCTATGGCTTGGATGCGGTCGTTCTCTGCGCGGCGCTGGAGCGGTATGCTTCTGACCCTGACGCGAGGGTGGAACTTCGGGCTCGGCTTTAGCAAGTAGGGCGCAATGCATTGCGCCGTATGCATGGTCCGCTGAGTGCAAGTCCGGTTTTCCAAATGCTACGGCAAGCATCCGGCGGATTACAATCCGCCCTACGATTTTGCGGCACTCAAGCTGAGGCGCCCTTCACCAACTTGGCAAGAATGCTGCAACAAGTAGGGCGCAATGCATTGCGCCGTATGCATGGTCCGCTGATTGCAAGTCCGGTTTTCGAAATACTTCGGCAAGCATCCGGCGGATTGCAATCCGCCCTACGATTTTGCTGTAATCAAGCTGAGGCGCCCGTCACCAACTTGGCAAGAATGCTGCAGCAGGAAAAGCAAGTAGGGCATAACAGCGAAGCGCATTGCGCCATATGTTACCGTCGCGCGCGCATAGCGCTTTTACGCCATACCGTCCTGTGTAGAGTGTCCGCATGCCGCAACCGGCCGTCGAGACGCCACGGCAGGCATCCGGCGGATTGAAATCCGCCCTACGATTCTGCGTTACTCAAGCCGAAGCCGCCCTTCCCCACTCACCGCAGCCGTTCCGGAAAACTCTCCAGCAACCATTCAATGAACACCCGCAGGCGATGTGTCAGGTGCCGGTTTTTCGGGTACACCACATGGAACGGGTATGCCGCCGGGCGCCAGCGGCGCAGCACTTCCACCAGTTCGCCGCGGGCGATGGCCGGGCCGGCGGCGTAGGTGAAGGTCTGGATGATGCCCAGGCCGGCGATGGCGGCGGCGAGGTGGGCGTTGCTTTCATTGACGCCCACGCGGTGCTCCAGCTTGAGCTCGATGTTGTCGCCCTTGTGGCGGAAGCGGAACGGCATGGCCCGGCCTGACTGGGCCGAGACATAGCTCACCAGCTTGTGGCCGTTCTTCAATTCTTCCGGGTAGGCCGGCGTGCCGTGGTGCTTGAGGTAGGCCGGTGCGGCGCAGGTCACCATGTTGGCCATGCCCAGCGTTCGCGCCACCAGCGATGAGTCGCCCAGCGCCCCGCCGCGGATCACGCAGTCTACGCTGTCGCTGATCAGGTCCACCGAGCGGTCGGACACGCCCAGGTCAAGCCGGATGTCGGGGTAGCGCGCCAGGAAGCCCGGCAGGATGGGGATCAGCACGTCGCTGGCCGTGGAAGAGCCGATATTGACGCGCAACTGCCCGCGCGGCTTGCTGCGGACGGCGTTGAAGGAAGTGTCCACGTCTTCCAGGTCGGCCAGGATGCGCACGGTCTTGTCGTAATAGTCCTGCCCTTCGGCGGTAACGGTGACGCGGCGCGTGGTGCGCTGCAGGAGCCGCACGCCCAGGTGCGCTTCCAGTTCCTGCACCAGCTTCGACAGCGTGGCATTGGGCATTTCCAGCGTGTCTGCCGCGCGGGTGAAACTGCCCGCCTCCACCACGCGGGCAAAGGCCCGGATGGCGCTTAACTGGTCCATGTGCTTGCTTCCTTTTTATGATTTATTATCCACATCCATGGATAATCATTTTTATTTTACACTATTTATCCACAATAAAAGACTACCTAGAATGCACCCATGCCTTCGAACCGGTTTCAAAATGCCCAGGGCTAGGCGGAGCGACGAAGACAGTACGTCTGTACGGCAAGGAGCGACAACAACGCCATGGGCATTTTGAAACCGGTTCTTCAACGCCGGGCAAGTCCGAACAGAGGAACAAGGCCGGCGGGCATGCACTTTCATTCACTTTTATTGGAGCCAATCATGAGCAAGAACGTCAGCAATAACCTCAGTGGAAAAATAGCACTCGTCACCGGCGGCAGCACCGGCATCGGCCTGGCCACAGCAAAGCAACTGGCCGAACAAGGCGCCCGCGTGTTCATCACCGGCCGGCGCCAGGCCGAGCTGGACGCTGCTGTGGCGGCCATTGGTGCCATTACCTCCACCCCTGCCACCGGTATCCGCGCCGATGCATCGAAGCTGGAAGAGCTTGACGCAGTCTATGCCCGCATCGCCAGGGACGCCGGCCGGCTTGACATTCTGTTTGCCAATGCCGGCGGCGGCGACATGATGCCCTTGGGCGCCATCACCGAAGAACACTTCGACCGCATCTTCGGCACCAATGTGCGCGGCGTGCTGTTCACCGTGCAGAAGGCCCTGCCGCTGCTGGCCGATGGCGCCTCCGTGATCCTGACCTCTTCCACCACGTCGATCCAGGGCACGGCCAACTTCAGCGTCTATAGCGCGAGCAAGGCCGCCGTGCGCAACTTCGCCCGCTCCTGGGCGCTGGATTTGAAAGACCGCAAGATCCGCGTCAATGCCGTGAGCCCCGGCCCGGTGCGCACGCCCGGCCTGGGCGACCTGGTGAGCGATGCCGACCGCCAGGGCCTGTTCGATTACCTGGCTTCACAGGTGCCGCTGGGCCGGTTGGGCGAAGCCGATGAGATCGGCAAGGTGGTGGCCTTCCTGGCTTCGGATGCGGCGAGTTTCATCAATGGGACGGAGTTGTTTGTCGATGGCGGCATGGCGCAGGTTTGATGCCGGCTTGGGGAGCGTTGCCTTGGGGTGGCGCTCCCCTTCATCCTGCGCCGCCCTGCCCGGCTGTACCTATTTCACTTCAGCCGGCAGCTTCTCAAGCGGGGTATACCAGGGCCGTAGGGCGCAATGCATTGCGCCGTCTGCATGGTCCACTGCTTGCAAGCCCGGCTTTCCACATGCCAAGGTAAGCATCCGGCGGATTGCAATCCGCCCTACGATTCTGCGGTACTCAAACTGAAGGTGCCCTTCTTCACTCACTCCGGCATTTCCTGAGTGGGGCAGCATGCCCGGAAGGATGGGGACCAGGGCCGTAGGGCAATGCATTGCGCCGCCTGCATTGTCCGCTGTTTACAAGCCCGGTTTTCCACATGCCAAGGCAAGCATCCGGCGGATTGCAATCCGCCCTACGATTCTGCGGTACTCAAACTGAAGGCGCCCTTCTCCACTCACTACGGCCGTTCCTGAGCCGGGGCAGCATGCCAGGAAGCCCGGAAGGATGGAGACCAGTGTGACTTGGGAAGAGCGCCAGCCCGACCGGGTTGCCCCTATTTCACTTCAACCTGCACCTTCTCCAGCGGGGTGTACCAGAGTTCAGGGCGGTCGAGCGGTGTTTCGGGTGGCAGCATGGCATTGGGAATGCGCAGCAGGCGCCGCTTGTCGAGTGTTGACCGGCTGATTTCCGCCCCCTTGAATTGACGAAACAGCTTTTGCAAAGACCCGTCGCGCACCATCATTTCCATGCCGGTTTCAATGCGCTTGGCCAATTGTTCGCCTTGCGCGTCGCGCCGCAGGAAGAAGTAGCGCGGCAAGGGGCAATAGATGAGCAATGTCGGCTCCACGGCGATATCGGGGTGGCTGTCGTGGCGTTCGTCGTATTCGCGCCAGGCTTCGTCTATCGAGCGCGAAAACACGTCGAAGCGGCCAATGGTGAGCATGGAAAACAGGCCGTCGTAGCTGTCGCCCTCCACCACATGAAAACCCGCAGCACGCAGGATGGCGACATCGATCCAGCCTTTGCCCACCCCGATGCTGAATTGGCGCAAGTCGTCCGGATTGCGCACACGGGCCAGGCGTTGCAGCTCATTGGAACGCGCGAGCAACAGGCGATAGCCGAGCAGCCCGCGGTCTATCGGAATGCGTACCGGAATGAACTGCTGTTCCAGGCTGGTCGCCGTGGCGCGGGCAAAGATATTGACGCGCACGGCAGAGGCCTGCATTTCCAGTACCACGCGTGCCTGCCCCATCACTTCGGTGGAAGGCCGCATTTCATACGGGCCGAAGCGCGGTCTGGTTTTATCGAGCGCGGTGCGCAGCACGGCCCAGTCGTAGTCATAGCGGCTGTCGAGCGCCGATTCCTTGTGGGGATAGATGAGCACGGTGCTGCCCTGGGCCTGGCAGGGCGTGGAGGCAAACCAGAGCGCCCACAGCACGAGAGCGAGCCTTGTCATTGCGCCGGCCAGCCGCGCGCCGGTATCACTGCTTACGCGCTTTGTGGCGCTCCACTGCATCACTTTCCCTCGATCATTCGGCAGCCCGGGTGGACGGCCGCACCGGGGAAGAGGATAGCATGCAGTGCCCGTTTCAATCCGCTCCGGAGTGCGTCAAATGAATTCCACGCATGGTCCAGGTTTCCGCGGCAGACAGGCAGCACAAGGCAACCCAGCATGACAGCATGGAGACGATGGTGCCCTGGCCCACCGCGGCAAACCTCGCGACCAGGGCCCAGGCAACGGGCAACACCATGAACACCAGCATGAACATGGCGCCAACGAAGAAAACCAGCGCCCTGTCGTTGCGGCGCTGCAGCCACTGGCCAAGCCCGGGAAACAATGCCGCGGCGAAGACTTGCAGGCCGACCGAGCCCACGCCCGGTTGATGCGCTCTTGTGCCTGGCTTTGCACTTGACACCGCACCCTGTACCTGCGCCGCCGGTGCACTGGCGAGCAAGGCCGTCATGCGCGAGGCCGTCGTCACGGGGGATGCGCGGAAGGACTTTTTCGTGCCGTCGCGCAGGTGCACCGTCAGCCGGGCGCCGGTCAGGACTTGTTTCAGGCGACGCCATCCGGATTTGGCATCGCCGGCGTCGAATTCCGCGCTCCGGATGTCGGCCCGCTCGCCGACAAACTCGGTGGCTGCCGCGCCGATACCAAGCCGGAAATAAATCAGCCGTTCATTGGTCAGCAGCAGAATCCCGCCGCGGCCGCCCGAACATGCAATCACTTCCTGCGGAAATTCTCCGGCGCGCAGCACCTTGCGCCAGTCTCCGGACGCATGCAGCCATCGCAGTGCCCGGTAATTGAACAGCGGTTCGAATTGCGGGTCACGCACCTGGTGGTGAAGGCGAAAACTGGTCCAGCTCAAAAGCAGGACCAGCACGCAGAGAAAGATCGTAAATATCACCAGCGCATTGCTGGTTTTACTGAATAAAAACGGAAACCACACATGCAGCGACCCGGCCGACAGCCGCAGCACCAGTGCTATGGCCAGCATCAGGAACTGTGGCCACATGCCCGTGGCAGTGAGCCTGGCCATGGTTTTGAAGTCCGGCACGGCCAGCGCCGGAAGCGCCTCCCGTTCTGCGCTGGTCGCACGGCGTGCCAGCAGTAGCAATGCCAGGGCGAACAGAAAAACCGAGACTGCCCCGGCCAGCCACAGTGTATGAGCACGTTTGGCGCCGGCGCGGTTGTCATGCGATTCGGCAAAGCGCGCACGCAGCGCAGCGCTGCCGAACTCGCCCATGGCTTGCCGCGCCTGATTGAAGCGAAATAGCGTGCCCGCATTGCCATCGACGACCAGCAGTTCCTTGTTCAGCCAGCCCAGGTCCATCGGTTCGGCGCCGGCGGGCAACGGATAAGTTCTTTCGCCGGCATCCGGATATACGTCTGCCACCTGCCCCTTGAGCATGCCGTTTTGAAACAGGCCGATGGTCGCCAGGGGCGCATTACCGTCGGCTGCTGCCTCGCCTTGCGAAGCAACGGCCATACCCAGGTAGCGCCCGCCGGGAAGCGTGACTTCCTGCGTTTGCGCCATGGTTTCGGCGTCCAGCTTGCGCAGGATGAAGCGGTTGGTATCGGTCGTCCACCATCCTCCGTCGGCAAACCAGATGCCATTGGTGAAGTGATACATGCCTTCCTTCGTGCGGGCGAGAAATCGGCCTTCGTCACTGAAGCGCAATACGGCGTCATCGCCTCCGGTTGACACCGCCAGCTCGAAATGACCCGCGTCACCCACCGGGCGCGTCGACATCCAGATCACGTGGTTGGCCCGATGGCTGAAATCTGCCGGAAATTGCAGCGCAATGTTGCGCAGCGGCGCGGCGTCTTTGGCGCTGACCAGTTTCAGCACCGCGTCGTCACGGCTCGAGATCAAGACGCGTTCCTGGTCCACGGCCAGGATGGTGGCGATACCCTTGACCCCGAGTTCCGCGTTGGTGCGCTGCCATTCGATGTCGCCCTGGGCGTTCGTGACGACCAAACCGCGCTCGTCCGCAATCCAGGCCTCTTGCCCGACCACGCCCAGCGTTTGCGGCCCCAGGCTATGGGCCGCATCGTTACTCGCGCGGATCGACATGAACACGCATAACAGCACGCCGGCGAGCAAGAGCGCCACCATTGCCTGAATCGGTTTTGAGGGTGCCGCTTGGGTTGGTTTCAAGGCTTTCGTCTCTCTTTTGATTTTGGAATGTTCCTCAACGCTTTTCAACGCTCTTCAAACCAAGGGCTTCGATGCGATGATATTGCTCCGCATGTGATGATAGCGCCTCTCAAGCGGCGCAAAGCAAACATCCGGCGGATTGCAATCCGCCCTACGGAGTGAGGCCGTATAGCCATCCGTAGCGCCTGGCCGCGGGCATGCGGCCAGGCCCGGCATCACTTCCCGCCCGCGATCAGGGTCGATACCACGCCAGCCTGCGTCACCACGCGGATGGCGCCATTGCCTTTGTCGGACACGTAGAGGTCGCCATTGGGCGCCACGGCGATGCGGAACGCGCCGTTGAAGCGCGCGCTCGCGCCCGTGGCATCGACATAGCCCACGTTGCTCGCACTGCCGTCGCCGGCGATGGTTGTAACGGCACCGCCCGGTGCCACCTTGCGGATGGTGTTGTTGCCGGAATCGGCGACGAAGATATTGCCGGCCGCATCAAGCGCCAAACCGGTCGGATAGGCAAAGCGGGCCGCCGCCCCTGTGCCATCGGCGTAGCCTGTGGCGCCGTTGCCGGCCAGGGTGGTCACGATGCCGCCCGGTGCGATCTTGCGAATCGCATGGTTGCCCGAATCGGCCACGTACAGGTTGCCGCCGGCATCGAGCGCCACGTCATTCGGTGTATTGAAACGGGCCGCGCCGCCGGTGCCGTCGACAAAGCCAGGCGTGCCGGCGCCGTTGAGCCCGGGTGTTCCTGCATAGGCGCTGATCGCGCCCTTGGCATTGGCCAAGCCGATGACGTTGCCGGGGTCGGCGAAATAGACATTGCCTGCCGCGTCAGAGGCCAGGCCGGCCGGAGCGGCCTCGGTGTACACCGAGGGATAGCGGCCATTGGCTTCCCAATTCAAAGGCTGCGACGGATTGAAGTCCTCCAGCAAGGGATTGTAGTTATCATAACTATAAGAGATGACCACGCCGCCCTTCTGGTCGTTCGCCACACCATTGATCGCCGTCAGCGACAACAGATTATCCACCATGCTGACGGCACCGGCCGGGGTGAACTTTTGCAGCAAGCTACTAGTGGCATCGGCAACATAGAAATTGCCGGACGAATCGAACGCCACACCCATCACAGTGTTGTAAGGGCCTGTGCCGTACGAAGCCGCCGTGATGTTCAAGTCATACGGCAAAAGCCACGGCGAACCGGGCAACGGCGTCTGGCATTGGCTGTCGGCGCATAACTTGAGCTGGAAGGTGCCCTGGTAATGTCCCGATGCAGCCGCCTGCGAGACGAAAATATTGGCTTGAAACAGGTAGCTGCCGGCGCCGTTGATCTGCACTGTCGGCTTTAGCACCCCGTTGAGATCGGTAACGGTGCCATAGACCGCGCCGGTTACTCCATTAAGCAGGCTTTTGTCGGAAAAGTACATCGATACACCGACCGGCTGATCGGCGCCCCAAGGCAACGTCTGGTGGAACGCAGAAGGCGTAAAAGTGACCCCGCTTGCCTGGCCCGCGGGCGTGCCTGAATTCGCCGTGCTGCCGCCGCCGGCTCCACCGCTACCCCCGCCGCCGCCTCCACCGCCGCAAGCAGCGGCAAGCACAGCAACCAACGTGATGATCAGAGTACGTTTCATGGATTTCCTTTGTGGGCGATGCGTGGGATTTCTCACTCAGCCATAAACCTTGCCTGAGAATTGCGCGATTATCCCGGACCTGCAGGAATTGTCAATGCGGGTTGAGGCGTGCAGAGGCACGATGCGTGGCTTAAGCACCGGCACGCAGCCGACGAAACGGTGCGGCGATGTGGAACACTGCAGGCCCGGCCTTGCTGCCAGGGAAGCGATAAGAAATGCCCTGTGTTGTAAGGCAACACCCAATAACGATATACTCAAGGATGACGGCGCGCTGCATTATTATATTTAGAACAAGAACCGCGCCCGTCATCAGCACCACGGCGCCTGTTGGCCCACGCTGCCTTCACGCGGCTCACCAAAACCTGATCCCTGCCACCCGCATTTCTGCAACACTTGCATCAACCAACACGAGAATATCTTGCGACGTCTCTTCCAACACCTCACTCAAGCGGCTGCCTGCCTGGCAGTTTTGACTGCCTGCGGCGGCACATCAGGCGACCAGCAAGACACCCCGCAGGCGGTGCAGCGCGCCGCAACGGCCCACCGCTCGGAGAAAGCAGCAGCAACGGATTACCAGAACGCGGTGCAGGCGCTCTACATCGCCTATTTCGGCAGGCCCGCCGACGCCAACGGCCTGAGCAATTTCGAGAACGCCCTGCTCGCCGCCGGCGCACCGGCCGACGTCACGCAATTGCCGGCCGCTTATTCGAGCAACGCCGCCGTAAAGACCTTGATCGACAGTTTCGGGCAAAGCGCGGAATCCCAGGCGCTGTACCAGGGCAGCACGACGGATGCCTTCGTCACGGCGGTATTCCAGCATGTGCTGGGCCGGGCGCCGGCGCCAAGCGGCCTGAGCTATTGGTCCGGCGCCATTTCCAGCCGCACGCTGACCCGGGGCGACGCTGCGCTCGCCATCATGGCAGGGGCGCTCACCAACAATACCGCGCAGGGCAAGCTTGACGCGCAATTAATCAACAACCGGCTGGCCGCCGCTTCCTACTTCACGGCCAACATGGGCCTGCCGCTCGACCTGCAAGCCTACTCCGGCGCCGGCGCGGCGCAAGCCGCCCGCACCATGCTCTCCGGCATCACCGCAGGCAGCAACGCCGGCACTTACGACGACATGGCCGACAGCACCATCTTTTCCCTGCAACAGTCGCTGCCCGCGGCGTCGGGACAGGTGCTGGCGGGCAGTGCCGCCGATGGCCTGTACTTCAACCCCGGGCTGGTCACCTTGAGCTACCAGGCCGGCGCGTCAAGCATGGTCCAGGTCAATGCGTCGGCCAGCAACCTGAGCGAATTCGCCGGCGCCAAAGCCATCTATGCCATTGTCGCCGAAGGCATCGGCAGCACCCCGATATTCCAGACCGGCGTGGTCGGGCTGCAAATAATGGGTACCAACAGCGTCAACGCAACGCTGACCACGCTTTCGGGGCTCGCACCGGGGCTGTACCAGGGCACGCTGCAGATCAGCCTCTACAGCGACCCGAAGTACACCACCCGCTTCCCCGGCTCGCCATGGAATCTGCAATACAGCGTCCATGTCTTGCCGGCCGACTTCACCGTCGGTGTCTACCCCGGCGCTGCCAGCGGCACGAATGACGTTGCCGTGGCTGCCAACCAGGGCAGCAGTTTCTTTGTGTCGCCGTATCTGGGAAACCCAATCAACTTCATCAATATCTCCGCCAACTCCGGCTACCCGATGACCTATACCGCATCGGTTGACGTGCCCTGGGCGGCATTGGCACAAGCGGGCGGGCCGACCCCGGAATTCGACGTCACCTTTCCCAATCTGGCCACCATGGCAGCCGGCACCTATAGCGCCCACGTCACCGTCACGGCAAGCAACGGCAAGGTCCAGGTCGTGCCGATCACCCTGACCATAAAGCCTTCCATGGATGGCACCGGCAGTGCCGCGAGCTTCAGTTCACCGGGCGCCATGACGGTCGATACGGCCGGCAATGTCTACCTGATTGATACGTTCACGTCGAAATCGGTCAGTGAAATCCGCATGATCACGCCGGCCGGCGCCGTCTCCACCATCGTCGACGACGCCGGTATCATCACGGCCGGCAAAACGCTGATGGCACAGCTGGACGGCTATCCACATGACAGCCAGGTCTTTCCTTACTCTTCGATTGCCCCCGTCGGCGGCATCGCACTCGACGCCCATGCCAACATCTACGTCAGCCCCTATACGTCGGCGTACTATCAGCTTTCTCCGGTGGCCGAATTGGCCTACAACGCCACGCAAGGCGGGTTCGGGTTCAGCATCATCAGCGGCCCGAGCCTCCCTGCCAACGGCCCCTTGGTCATCGATGCCAGCGGCAATCTTTACTATGTGGCGGGCCAGTCGACCATCATCAAGAAAGCGCCCGGCCAAAGCGCAGCAGTTTTCGCCGGCGGCGGACTCAGCCAGGTGGACGGCACCGGCACGGCAGCGCAATTTGCCTACATCTCGGGCATGACGGTCGATGCAGCGGGCAATCTCTACGTGGTGGATTCTGCCGCCATACGCAAGGTCACGCCAAGCGCCGTAGTGACCACCCTGGTTCCCAATCTGGTGACCTATGACATCAGCAACCAGTTCAACCAGGTCTTCTCCGGACCGACCACCATTGCCGTGGACGGCTCGGGCAACCTCTATGTGGCAAACACCGGCGCCAGCAACATCTTCAAGATCATGCCGGGTGGCACCGTCACCAACTTCGCCGGCCAGATCGGCAACCCCGGCTACACCGACGGCCCCGGCACGGTGGCGCAATTCAGATGGCCGAGAGGGATTGCTGTCGACAGTGCCGGCAATGTCTATGTGGCTGACACCCTCAATGCCGTGGTCCGCAAGATCACGCCGGGCGGTGTGGTGACGACACTGGCGGGCGGCGGCGGGGTGAGCCCTTCGGCTGCGATAGGGGTGCGGGCTAGCCTGCCTGGGCGGGGGACACGGTAGCAGGGGTTTGTAGGGCGGGTTTCTGCAACTTCAGGCGGGGCGTTAGTCCAAGGCGCAAACACGCTGGTAAGGCGGACAAGCTGAAGTTTGCGACTCCCGAGGCCTTACGCCGCATGCGGTGCTGGATGCCTTGAATTCGGTGGGCATGCCGGGCGTCGCATGCTTTACTCATTTGCCCTTCGGCCTCGCTTTGGCGGCAAAGGCGAGAAAGATGCCCGAGATCGTCGCAAACAAGAATACGGAGCCAAGTTTTCCACCGAAAGGTGCAAAGTATTCGGCATCTGGAATGTACGCCAGCTTTCCATTGCCTGCCCAGGATACGTAATCAACCCAAGCCTTGCTATACCAAAAGGTGAGTACAAACGCGCCCTCCGGAGGCGCACCAAATTGAAGTTGTAGTGTAATCGGAATTGGCGCATCCAAAAGTGCATACCCTCTTCCGTCCAGGTCGGGAAAATTTTCAGTTTGAGACTCTTTCCATTGATTGAATTCGGCAGGTGTCGGATTGCGCTGGTTATGAATGCGAAAGTCACTGATATAGGCCTGTGCCACGCCGATCAAAGCGATTTGATCGGTACCCAAGCTGCGGATTTGCTCGTTCGGAGAAATGAACGCGATATACGCGGCAATCAGTGCGAATGGAACGCTGGCTAAAGCCAACACGACGGCAATTATCCATCTTGCTGTTTTCATTTTCTCTTTCGAATCCTTGGACATTGAGACCAACATGGCCTGCCTGAAAAGCCAGGGCCTGGATTTATCGAATTAGAACCGGTTTCAAAATGCCCAGGGCCAGGCGGAACGACGAAGGCAGTACGACTGCACGGCGAGGAGTGACAACAACGCCATGTTCATTTTGAAACGGGTTCTTAGTCGTAAAGCATCTCGGCGTGTTTGGAAGTGACATGCCCCGCCTTGTCTACGTTGACGTCACAATAGGCCTTATCCATGACAAAACCTGGAAACCAAAAAGTATGGCGCATCTTGTCATCGGACCAGTAATGTCGCCAATCCCCTTGCTTCTCCGCCTGATCAACAGGAAATGTGATGTCCGAACCGATTGCTATTCGCGCGCAAAAGGTCTTGGCATCGTATTCAGCCGCCTTGTCGAGGTAGAGGGCGATGAGGGGCGTCAAAACGACCAGAAATAGTGGGCTCAGGATGACCAGCACCATTGAGCTTAGTATCAACATCGCGGCGATATTGCGCCGGGGCGTCTGGGCGGACGTGCCAGACAGCGCGTAGGGGTTGATCTGCATGGCGATTGCATTCCTTTAAAGACGTTGCCAGCGTGCAGGGTGACATGCTCTTGTGAAGGGAGCGTGAAGCGGGCGAGAAACGGGCGAGAAACGGGCGAGAAACGGGCGAGAAGCGGGCGAAAAGCGCAATTCGAATGATGCGAGCGCCGTTTCCATGTCGATGCTGACAGTTGGCGTCATAAAGTCAGACCGTTTGACCTGGGGCCTTCGAGCGCATGTGGTGGCGGGGGCTTCACATGCCGCGGTGGCGCTGGCTAACCTGCATGGAAGGGAGCGCGACAGTTGGGATTTGCGGCGCGGTTTGACCGGCTTCGCGCGGCAGACTTGCAGCAGATGCTGCAATGCGTCGCTGAGATGTAGCTTACAAAGTAACATCTACTTTACGTCACCTTTGGAAGACGAAATTTCAGGGGAAGCTCAATTCTCCGGCCGTTCAATCTCCGCTTGATACCCTACGAGAAGGCTGCCGGCATAACCCTCCAAACTGACATCGTATGAATACTGGCTGGCGCGGGTCACCTTAGCCTTCGAGATGGTGGCATCTTTCAATCCCGCATTGACGACAATCAAATTGAAGGGAATCTCGGTCGAACGAGGAAGCGCCTTTCACCTGATCGCACAGCATGCTCCAGCTTACGGACGTGGAACAGCCTAATTCCATTCTCCCGCTACGCCTCTACCCGCCGCCATCTTTGTGATCATTGCCGAAAAGTAATATTGGCCACGGAATGCAAATTATTACTTTTTTGCGTCAAAAGAATTTCACAAAATCCCATAGTTATGGGATTTTTAACGAATTGTAAATTCTGTAATATTCAGCACCAGAACGCAATCGTAAGTGCGTTTCGCAAAGACGAACATAGACGAGCGCAACATGACACGGTGCTGAAATCCGCTTCTGTTTTCCAGTGAAGTCGGTGCCGCCATTCGTTTCTTCTCGATGGAAGGGAAACAAGGGCATGGACATTAAGTTCGCTACAGGAGGCATGGCCGGCGATACCTCGGCCGACGTCGTTGCACTCCCTACCTCACAGATTTATTTAACTCGCCCTATCGCCACAAGCCGCATCGCTCCGCGCGGCGATACCGGTTGCACGCAATGAGTTCGCTTCCGTGCGACGAATCAATTCAATGATGGAGGAGCAATGGATTCCAATCTGAATACCGACACGCGCGCGCCGGAGGCCACGGGCTTCGCGGCGCCGGAAACGCCGTCAATCAATTTGCCCAAAGGCGGTGGTGCGATCCGTAATATGGGCGAGAAGTTTTCTACCAATCCGGTGAGCGGCACGGGTAGCATGAGCATTCCGATTGCGACGAGCCCCGGCCGCGCCGGCTTTGGTCCGTCTCTTGCGCTCGGGTATGACTCGACCCAGGGGAATGGCCCGTTCGGTCTCGGCTGGGACCTGAGTCTTGCACACATTTCGCGCAGGACCGATCTTGGCCTGCCCCGCTATGCGGATGCGGAAGACTCGGACATCTTCGTGCTCTCCGGCGCGGAGGATCTCGTCCCCTCCTATGCCAAGGATGCCAACGGCAATTGGCTGCGCGATGCCTCAGGCAATTACTTGCTCGATGAGCAGACGCAGGATGGCTATGTGATCCGGCGTTATCAGCCACGCATAGAAAGTGCATTTGCGCGCATCGAGCGTTGGACCTCTGCGACAGACCATACCGACGTGCATTGGCGCAGCCTCTCCGGGTCCAATGTGCTTTCCATTTACGGATGGGATGCAAATTCACGCATTGCCGATCCGGCGCAGCCAGGACATATCTTTTCCTGGCTGGTTTGCGAAACGCGCGACGACAAGGGCAATGCCGTCCAATATCGCTACAAGGCCGAAGACGGTGCCGGCTGCAATCCCTATCTTCCAAGCGAACGGAACCGTGGTGCGGCTGCGGACGCTGGCCGTAGCGCCAATCGCTACATCAAAACCATCTATTACGGCAATCGTCAGCCTCTGCTCGGCCAGAATGGCATGCGGCCGCTCGCGCTATCTGCCGAACAATGGGCCGGCGCCGGCTGGATGTTCGAAGTCGTCTTCGACTATGGCGAGCATGATCCAGACGTTCCCACGCCGTCGGAAGTTTCACCCTGGCTGTTCCGCGCCGACCCGCTTTCTTCCTATCGTTCGGGCTTCGAAATCCGCACCACCCGCCTGTGCCGGCGGGTGCTGATGTTCCATCACTTTTCGGAAATCGATGCGGTCGGAGCGGATTGCCTGGTCAAATCGACCGACTTCGACTATGCGGCAGTTTCCGCTCCCGCTACGGTCAACACGCCGGCATATAGCTACTTGAACGCCGTGTCGCAAAGCGGCTACATCAGGCAAGGCGCGGCGTACCAGAAACTGAGCATGCCGCCGGTGACACTCACCTATACCCTGCCGGTGGTGCAGGATGGCATCACGGACCTTGGTCCCGATGCGCTGCAGAACCTGCCCATCGGGCTCGACGACGGGATGTATCGCTGGCTCGACCTGCATGGCGAAGGAACGCCGGGCATTCTTGCAGAACAAGGGCAGCAATGGTATTACCGGCGCAACCTGGCGCCGATGGAAGGTGCTGTCTCCTTCGGCAAACTGGAAACGGTAACCGCCAGGCCCAACGTCACGCTGAACGATGCCAGGTCGCATTTCATGAGCCTCAACGGCGACGGCCGCATGGACCTGGTGCTGCTCGACGAGGCCGCGCCCGGCTTTTACCGTCACGACGAGGACGAGGGCTGGAACGAATTTCAAGCCTTCGCGGCCAACCCACACCGGCCTTACCAGGACCGCAATCTCAAATTCGTCGACTTGAGCGGGGACGCGCGGCCGGACATCATGCTGACCGAGGAAGACGCGCTGGTCTGGCATCCCTCGCTGGCCGAACTCGGGTTCGATCGCGCCCGCCGCGTCTGGAGCGCGATGGACGAAAATGCGGGGCCGCGCGTGGTGTTCGACGACGGCACCGAATCGATCTTCCTGGCCGACATGAGCGGCGACGGGCTGCAAGACATCGTGCGCGTGCGCAACGGCGAAATCTGCTATTGGCCCAACCTGGGCTATGGCCGCTTCGGTGCGCGGATCACCATGGACAACGCACCGCTGATGGACCTGCCCGAACGCTTCGATCCCGCGCGCCTCAGACTGGCCGACATCGACGGCAGCGGCACGGTCGATCTGGTCTACCTCCATGAAGACGGCGTACAGCTCTATTTCAACCAGTCCGGCAATGGCTGGAGTCTGGCGCAGACCTTGAAGGTGTTCCCACCGGTTTCGGACCTGGCGCGCATCATGGTCGCCGATCTGCTGGGCAACGGCACCGCCTGCCTGGTCTGGTCTTCGCCGCTGGCGGGCGATGCCGGACGGCAGGTGCGCTACGTCAACCTGATGGGCGAGCAAAAGCCGCACCTGCTGGTGCAGGTGATGAACAACTGCGGCGCCGAGACCCGCGTCCATTACGCGCCTTCGACCAAGTTCTACCTGCAGGACAAGCGCGACGGCACGCCCTGGGCCACGCGCCTGCCTTTCCCGGTCCACGTCGTGGAAAAGGTCGAAGTGACCGACCGCGTCACCGGCCATTATTCGAGCTGCGTGTACCGCTACCGGCACGGGTACTACGATTTCGCCGAACGCGAATTCCGCGGCTTCGGCATGGTGGAGCAAACCGATTGCGAAGCGTTTGAAGACTATGTGGTCGGCGTCATTCAGTCCGGCAGCACGCAGACCACGGTGCCGGAACTCAACCAGGCCCCGGTCACCACGCGTACCTGGTTCCACACCGGCGCGCAGCAAGACCTGGATCGCTTGAACGCAGCCTGCCTGCAGGCGTATTTCCAGAGCCGCGCCCTGCTTCCCGCCCCTGTCCTGCCGGCCGGCATGAACAGCCTGGAGCTGCGCGAATGCCTGCGCGCGCTGAAGGGCATGCCCCTGCGCACGGAAGTCTACAGCTTCGACGGTTCCTCGGTGCAGAACAACCCCTATGTGGCGACCGAAGGCACAGTGGAAGTGCGCATGGTCCAGCCGCAAGGCGACCAATGCCACGCCATTTTCCTGGTGGTGGGGCGCGAATCGCTCACCGTGCAATACGACCGCAACCCGGCGGACCCGCGCATCGCGCACCAATTCCTGCTCGAAGCGGATCGGTACGGCAGGACCGTCAAGTCGTGCAGCGTCGGCTACGGCCGCAAGATCGTCGATGCGACGCTGCCGGCCGAGGTCAGCCAGGCGCAAGGCGCCTTGACCATCAGTTATACGGAACAGGATGACACGCCCGATGTGGTGCAGGGCAGCCCCATCGCGCAATACCGCCTTGGGCAAGGCTATGCCTCGCGCAGTTATGAGATCACCGGCATCACTCCGGCGGCGGACCTGTTCGGCTGGAAGGAGATCGCCGATACCATCGCCGGCGCGGCGCCCATCGATTATGAAGTCGTCGCCAGCGGCGCCGGCGCACAGAAGCGCCTGCTTTCCAATGGCTTCCAACTGTTCCGCGACAACGCACTTAATCCTCTGCCGCTCGGACAACTGGACAGCCTGGGTTTGAACTACCGCTCCTACCTGCTGGCCCTGACACCGGCCCTGCTCGCCGCGCAATACAACGGTCAGGTCAGCAATACCGACTTGACCGATGCCGGCTACGTCGATGTCAACGGCGACGGCCAGTGGTGGATTCCGTCGTCGCTCGCCTTGTTTCCGGCAAGTCCGGCCCAGCATTTCTATATGCCCAATGGCGTGCGCGATCCCTTCGGCATCGACACCATCGCGCAATTCGACAGCTATGACCTGCTGGCCGAATCGGTCACCGTATCGGCGGCGAGCTGGAATACCACCAGTGCCGTCAACGACTATCGCATCCTCGGCCCGATTCAGCAAACCGACGCGAACCAGAACCGCGCCGCCATCGAAGTCGATGCGCTGGGCATGGTGACCAAGTTCGCGGCCATGGGCAAAGAAGGATCGACCGATGGCGACACCCTTGCCGACCCGACCTCGCGGCAGGAATACTCGCTGTTCAACTGGATGAATTCGGGGCAACCGAATTTTGTGCATTCGTTCAACCGGGAACAGCATGGGGCGGCCAATCCGCGCTGGCAGGAAAGCTACAGCTATACCAACGGCAGCGGCGGCGTGGTCATGGTCAAGAGCCAGGCGCATCCGGGCAAGGCATTGACGCTCAACCCAGACGGCACGACCAGCGAAGTCGACGCCAATCCGCGCTGGGTCGGCAACGGGCGCACCATCCTGAACAACAAGGGCAATCCGGTCAAACGCTATCTGCCCTACTTCAGCACCAATTTCCTCTATGAAGACGAGCAGCAATTGCGCGAACTGGGCGAAACCCCGGTCATGTACTACGACCCGGTCGGGCGGCTCGTCAAGACGCTCAATCCGAACGGCACGCTGTCGCGCGCGGAAGTGGCCTGCTGGCAGCAAAAGCAGTTCGACGCCAACGACACCGTCAAGGAAAGCCAATGGTACGCCGACCGCGGCAGCCCTGATCCGGCGACCGACCCCGAACCGACGAACGATCCGGAAAAGCGTGCCGCCTGGCTGGCGGCCAAGCACACCGGTACGCCCAAGGTCATCCATAGCGACTCGCTTGGCCGCGTGCTGTATGCCGTCGCCGACTATGGCGCAGGCAAGACCGCAGCCGTGCGTTCAACGACCGATTTTGGCGGGCGCAATGCCACGCTGTTCGATCAGTTCCAACGCGAGGTCGCGCGCAGCTTCGTCGGGCTGGCCGGTATCCGAATCTGGGGTGAAAGCGCGGAAAAGGGCCGCCGCTGGACGTTCTCGGACGTGCTGGGCGCGGTCATCAAGACCTGGGATGCCAACGGCCGCCAGTTCCGCACCGTCTATGACAATCTGCATCGCCCGACAAGCAGCTTCGTGACCGAACCGGGCAAGTCTGAAATCCTGTTCAGCTACGTCGTATTCGGCGACCGCATGCCCAATCCCCTGCAAGCCAATCTGCTAGGGCGGGTGCATCAAATCTTCGACCAGTCGGGCATGGTGCGCATCCCCGGACTCGATTTCAAGGGCAACCCGAATTCGGTAGACCGCATCCTGGCGGTCCACTATGACACCCCCATCGACTGGAAGGACCTGAGCCTGGCGGCCGACTATGCCGGCATCCAGACGGCGGCCAATGCGCAGTTGAATATGGCCGAAGTGTTCAGCGCCAGCTCCACCTACGATGCCTTGAACCGCCCGATCCAGGTCGTCCTGCCGGACCAGACCGTGGTAGTGCCGACCTACAACGAAGCGAATTTCCTGGCGCGCCTGCAGGCGAAAATCGCCGGCCAGGGCGCCTTCATCGACTTCCTCGCCAGCCAGGACTATGACGCCAAGGGCCAGCGCCAGTTCGCACAATACGGCAACTCGCTGGTCACCCAATACTTTTACGACCCGGCCACCTTCCGCCTGACCAATCTCGTCACCAGCAAGCAAGGCGCCGACCCCGCCACGCAAGCGCTGCAAAACCTCAACTATACCTACGACCCTGTCGGCAACGTCACCCAGCTCACCGATACGGCGCAAGAGACCAATTACTTTGCCAATGCGGTCGTCAAGCCGGAGAACCTCTACGAATACGACGCGCTGTATCAGTTGACCGGCGCCACCGGGCGCGAGCTTGCCGGCCTGACCAACAATGCGATCCGCACCAGCAGCGATCTTGACGCCATCGGGCAACTGCCGCATGTCAACAGCGCCGATGCGGTGCGCAACTATTCGGAAGCATACGACTACGATCTGTGCGGCAATTTGCTGAGCCTGAAGCATCGATTTGCTCCTCTACCCGGAGTCGGCAGTGGGTGGACGCGCTATTACCACTATGCACATGACGACGACCCGTCCAATCCGACCAATCGCCTGACCAGTTCCAGCCAGAGCGGCGACCCCGACGGCGGGCCTTACACGGCCACCTATCAATACGACGCGTACGGCAACATGACGCAGATGCCGCAACTGGCGACCATGAGTTGGGACTTCATGGACCAGTTGCGCCAGGTCGATCTCGGCGGCGGCGGGACCGCCTACTATGTCTACGGCATGAACGGCGAACGCAGCCGCAAGGTTATCGAGCGCCTGGGCAATGAAATTCTCGAATGGATCTATCTTGGCTCGCTGATGATCTTCCGGCGGCGCAGGCGCGACACGGGAGACTTGCGCTTCGAGCGCCGCACCGTCTACCTGAGCGACAACACGGGCAAGATCGCGCAGGTCGATACCAAGACGCTCGACGCCGACGGCATCGATGCGATCAACCCGCTCAATACGCCGCTGACGCGCTATCGCTACACCAACCGCCTGGGGTCGGCGACGTTGGAAACCGACGACAGCGGCAACCCGATCTCCTACGAGGAATACCACCCGTTCGGCACGAGTTCCTACCGTTCGTCCAAGCCGGGGTACGACCTGAGCCTCAAGCGCTACCGCTTCAGCGGCAAGGAACTCGACGACGAAACCGGCTTGATCTATTTCGGTGCGCGCTACTACGCGCCCTGGCTGGGCCGCTGGACCAGCAGCGATCCAGGCGGATTTGTCGACGGCTTGAATCTTTACCGCTACTGTCGCAACGACCCGATAGGCAATTGCGACCCGGACGGCAAGGATTCCTACGGCTTCCCGAACATGCCTCGCGATCGCCGTACTGACTCGCACACCCACACAGAGGCGGCCGGAGCACGGTTCGAGGCATGGGTCAGGGCGCAAACCATTCACTTGGGCGATGGCGATTTCAGGATCAGGGAAGGCACCGGCACGCGCCGCTGGATGACGGACCACGGTGGGTATTGGACGATCAGCGCTCCCGAACTGGACGAGGTGCACAGCAGCGCGACGGCAACCGAAGAAGCCCCGCTTGAGTCCTCGGCCAGCGCGCCAACCCCATCACATAGCGCCGATACGTCCGCCGGCGCTTCATCATCGACCGCGCAAAGCGATTCGAGCACTCCGAACCCGATTGCCGCACCGCGCCAAGGCGCCATCGCTACGTCGGCGGTCAACGCCGGGGACGGCAGCCTCTCGAGCACCCTGCGCGGCATGCCGGGCGGCACGCCGCCGTCGGCCAGCCCGAATCAATCGCTCTGGGACGAACCCTACAACCTCTGGTCCGGCGGGGTCGACTGGAAAAACGGCGCCATCACGCCCGGAGGCGGCGTCGATGAAGCCATGCGGCGTCCCGGCTTCATCATGGAAGATACGCAATTCGAAGTCGAGGCGGAACAGATTGCCCGCAATCTTGGACACCCCGACCGCTTCTCCGTCCCTTACGACACCACGCCCGGGTCGGACTTCAATCAGGTCTGGGGTCCTACCTCGGACAGTCTGGCGACCCGCGCCGGCCTGAGCCAATCGACCATCACCTCCAACGGTCTCGACACCCATCCCAATCCCGGTGGAACGGTGCAGGTGACGCGCGAATTCCCGCGCGTGATGATCGGCGGCGGTTTGATGGCCCAGCTCGGCAAGTTCTCCGGAATCATGACCATCATCGCCTCGACCGGCATCCATAACGACTATGCGCGCTACACCGGCTATGCCGCCGGGGCGACCGAATTCATGGCCGGCAATGCCTACCTGATCGGTGTCTCAAGCCTGGGATCCGGCTACTTCACAGCTGCAACCACCAGCGGCCTGATGACCTTCGGCCGTGTCGGCGGAGGGGTCGGCGCCGGGCTGGCCCAAGCGGTGATCTACGGCGACATGGCCGTCACCGCTGCCGAGCAGCATGACGACGTCGCCGCCTACGTGTATGCCGGCGCCGCCATCGGCGGCGTGGCCATCGCCGTGGGAGCAGTCATAGGCGCGCCGGTGCTGGTTGCCGCCGGCGCGTTGTGGGGAATTTTTGCATTGGGTTTCCAACTGGGCCGTTGGCTCAGAAGCTGAACCATTCACTTTCAAGAATCGATCAAGGAGCCAACACCATGAAACTGATGCACATCACCGGTCGTGTCGTCGACCAAAAGAATCAGCAAGGTATCGCCGACCTGCGCGTGGAAGCGTGGGACGAGGAATTGATTTGGAACGATTTGCTGGCCAGCGCCACCACCTTCACGGACGGCAGCTTCAAAATGAGCTTTGAAGAATCGTTCATCCAGAAGATATTCAGCGACATCTTTCCCAACATATATTTCAAGGTCTATCGCGGCAACGATCTGGTCTGGAACACCAGGGACAGCCTGCTATGGAACGTCAAGGACGACCGCGGCGAGGTCGTCATTGTCATCAGCAACGAGCAGAAGCTGCCGCCGGTCACCAACACCTTCCAGGTCTACGGCACCGTGCGCGACGCCAACGGCAACATGCTCGGCGCCGGCTCGGTCGAAGCGTTTGCCCGCACTCTGCGCCATGAAACCAGCCTGGGCCAGTCGGGTATCCAGAACGGCCAGTATCAGATCAAGTACAAGCTCCCGGCGGCCATGGCAGCGCGCCACACCCTCGATCTGGTGCTCAAGGTGAGCGACGCCGCCGGCAAGGTGAGCTATCAGTCGCCCGTCCAATACCGCGTGCCGGCCCAGTTCAAGATGGACCTCTGCACCGACGGTTCGGCCTGGCAAGGCGCCTCCGAATGGGAAACCCTCACGGCGGCGCTGGAGGCCTCGCTCGACGGCGTGTCACCTTTGGACATCCGTGAAGACCGGCAAAACCAGGACGTCACCTTCCTCTCCGGCGATACCGGCTACAGCCGGCTGGAAATCGCCACCTGGACCGCCTGCTGGCGCCTGGCCGACAAAACCAGCCGCGAGCAGACGCCGCTGGATGCTGACATCTTCTTCGCCTTCCTCTCCGAGGGCCAGCCTTCGATCCTCTATTCCACGCTCGAAGACGACATGCAGCACCCGGACCGCATGGCCCTGCTCGAAGACAAGATTTTGTCGCAGATCAGCACCATGGACGCCACGGTCCAGCGCGCGCTGCTGGAAAAGGCGCTCGAAGACAACGTCATTCCCCTGTCGGTGCGCCCAGCCATCGACGCCGTGCTGGCAACGCTGGCGGCGATCAAGGCGCACTATGCCGCCGCGGCCAGCGCCGGCAGCGGCAAGGCCACCGTGGGCCAGTTGCTGGCCCTGACCCCGGCGGCCCAGCCCAGCCAGGGCGCCTTCGCCACCGCGCTGCACGACTATGTGGGTCCGATGAAGGACTTCTGGACCCAGATCGAAGACGCCAGGATGTTTCCCGCCGATGTGGTGCAGCAGGTCAAGCTGTCGTTCGGCATCGGCGCGCTGACGCGCAACCACGTTCCCCTGGTCGGCCAATTGCTGGCCGGCTTTCAGAAAGGCCAGTACAAGCAAAAGGCCGACCTGGCCAAGCTCTCGGCCGACGACTGGGTCGCGATCTTGAACGGCAACGGCCCTGACGGCAAACCTGTCGGCGTGCCGGCCAATACCGACGGCGACACGCCGCAACAACAGGTCCAGAACTTCGCCAACACCCTGGTCGGACAATTGCAGAACGCCTATCCCACCACAGCCTTTGCCGCCAACATGGCGCGCGAGCTCTCCGCCGGAACCGGTGGCGCAAGCGCCGTCGCCCCCCCTGCAGGAGCAGCCCGCGCCAGGTCGGTCGCCAGCCAGGATGTGGTGACCTTCCTGCAGAACAATCCGACCTTCCAGCTCGACCGCTTCCGCGTCGACCACTTCGTGGCGCAAAACCCCGGCGCGCTCAAGGGCATCAAGGACACTGCCGCCGCCGTCAGCCAGTTGAAATCGATCCAGCGCGTGTTCCGCCTGCAACCGAGCTACAGCGTGGTAAACCTGCTCACATCGCGCAACATCTATTCCGCGCAACAGATCTACTTCATGGGACAGAACCAGTTCATCAACGCAGTCAAAGACACCGAGGTCAACAAGCTGCAGGCCAAGGCGATCTACCGCAAGGCGGAAAACACCTATTCGCTGGCCCTGCACCTGTTCGGCAACTTCAATATCGGCATGAACGGCGTCACGCCCCACGGCGCGCCCTCGCCCACGCCGGACACGGCCACGCTGGCCCAGATCGAGGCCATCCCCAACCTGCAGGCGCTGTTCGGCACGCTCGACTATTGCCAGTGTTCGGATTGCCGCTCGGTGACGAGCCCGGCGGCGTATTTCGTGGACATCATGCATTACCTCGGCCAGCGCCAGACCAATGGCACCGGCGTCAACGCCGGCAAGACCGTGGAGCAGGTGCTGCTGCAAAGGCGCCCCGACCTCGGCGACCTCGAATTGAGCTGCGACAACACCAATACGCCGCTGCCCTACATCGACCTGGTCAACGAAATCCTCGAAGACGTGGTGGCGCCGCCCACGCCCGTCATCCTGAACGACGCCATCGAGACGGACCTGGTGGCCGGCACGATCCGCAATCCGGTGCTCACCGAATTGGCCAATCACCAGATCGTGGTCGATCCGGGCGCGCTGGTCTACGCGCCCGACGCCATCGGGCAATGGGTCATCCGCGACGACACGCAAGCCTACAAGGTATTCAAGACGGGCGCCTACCTGATGCTGCTGCCGAGCCGCCAGACCTTCCTGAGCGCGGCGGAGCTGCGCGCCAATCCCGAATACACCAACCAGGCCGCCTACGACAAGCTGAAGACCGAAGTCTTTCCGTTCAATCTGCCGTTCGACCTGGCATTGACCCAGGTGCGCTCCTACCTCAATTTCCTCGGCATTGCCTATCCCGACCTGCTCGCCAAGCTGCAAAAGACGGCCAGCGACAACGTGACGCTGGCGCCGACCAATCTGCAGGTCGATTGCGCGGCGCTCAACATCAGCCCCATGGAATACCAGATCCTGACGGGCACGCTGGCGGGCAAACAGCCCTACGACTATTGGGGCTTGCTGGCAAACGGCAACAACCTGCCCGACCCGGCCGCGCCTTCGGACACGACCAAGAACATCACGGGCGACTGGATCACGGTGTTGGGCAGCGTCGACGTGATGCTCAACCGCAGCGGCCTGGCCTATCAGGAATTGCTCCAGGTGCTGGACATGAAGTATGTCAACCCGGACGCCGGCATCGTCGTCAACATCAACTCGGACACCAATACTTCGGAGTGCGACCTCTCCACCTTCGATATCCAGAACCTGGCCGAACCGGCGCTGACCCGCCTGCACAAGTTCGTGCGGCTGTGGCGCAAGCTGGGCTGCGCCATGTGGGAACTCGATATCCTGCTGCCCAATGTGTCGGCCAATCCGGCGGTCGTGGACAAACGCATCAACGACACCGCGCTGCATGACCTGTCCTATATCATGAAGCTGCAACAGCAGACCGGGCTGGACCTGCGCAGCATCTACAGCCTGTACCACGACATCGACAACCAGACTTACTACGACCATTCGCAGGCCGACGCACCGGCAATCCAGACCCTCTACCAGCGGCTGTTCCTGAACAAGCTGGTCGATGCGCTGACGCCATTCCCGGCCAACCCGGCCCAGCTTTCCGGCACGATCTCGGCCAGCACGCCGGGCATACTGGCGGCCTTGCGCATTTCGGAAAACGAGCTGGCCATGATCCTGGCCGACATGGGAAGCAGCAACGCCGCCGCCCTCGACATCGGCACGCTCAGCCATCTCTACCGCTACGCCACACTGGCCCATGCGCTGCAATTGGGCATCGAGGATTTTCTGCGCCTCAAGCGGCTGTTCGCCCAGGACCCGTTCGCCAGCCCGCAGGCGAGCTGGAACCTGCTGCAACTGGCGCAGCAGATCGCCGCCACGTCGTTCTCCATCGCCCAGCTCGACTATCTGCTGACCCACCATTACAACCCCACATCGGGCATCGCGCTTGATGACAACACGATTGCCTCGCTCCTGCAGGGCTTGCAGAGCGGGATACAAAAGATCGAGGACGATCTCAAGCCCAAGACCGACGAAACCAGCACCAGCTACGTCAAGCGCAAGCTGGGTTCCCTGCCTTCGCTCGGCGCCGACACCGACCAGAAGCAGGCGCTGGCGATCATTGACGGCAGCTGGCAAGGCAGCGCCCCGGACCGCAATGCCCTGATCGACCAGTATTTCACGGGCGTCTTCAGCAACATGGCCGCGGCCAAGGCCACGCTCGGCGCCCTGACGCCGCAAGCCACGCCGGCCCTGCTCGAAGCCGAAGTGGACAGCCGCTTCGGCTTCGTGCAACCCGCCTTGCAGGCCTACCTGCAGACCACCCAGTTGCAGATTCTGATCAGCCAGCAGGTGGGCGACATGCTGACGCTGGACCTGAGTTCGACCAGCTATGCCTTGAGCAATTTGAAGCTGCCGGGGGCAACGCTCACCCTCATGCAAAACATGAACGATGCGCGCCTGGTGGCGCAACTGCCAAACGGCAGCTACCAGTATGCGCTCAACGAGGCCAACTTCCCGGCGATCTACCAGGCTTCGCGCCTGCTGTTCAAACTGGCGATGGTGATCGCCAATCTCAAGATCAAGACCGACGAATTGAAGTGGTGGATCGACGGCAGCAATGCTGCCAACATGGGATGGATGAGCGCGAACAGCTTCCCGATTGCGACCGGCACGCCGCTATCCATCGCCGCCTGGCAAGCCATCGAACAGTTCTTCGACTGGAAGGCGACATTGCCGCCCTCGAACCTGAGCGCGTTCGACTTCGCCTCCAACCTGATGACGGGCACCTACAATACCGCCGCCATCGTCACCCAACTGGCGCAGATGACGAACTGGGCGGCGGCCGACATCACTGCGCTGGTCACCGCCTTCCACTGGCTGGACTCCGGCGCCAGCTACGATGTCGTAAAGCAGAAGCTGATGCAGCCGTCCAACCTCGCCTTGCTTGCCAAGTGCATGAAGCTGCTGGGGATTCTGGGGGTCAATGCCGAGCGCGCCCTGCAGTGGGCCACCGCCACCCCGGATTCGGCCGTGGCCGACGGCATCAAGCAAGCCATCAAGGCGAAATACGACCTGGACCAATGGCTGCAGGTGATAGCCCCGCTGCAAGACAGCTTCCGCGAACAGAAGCGCCAGGCCATGGTCAGCTGGCTGCTGGTGCATGCCGACCAGAGCAAGGGCCAGTACTGGCTCGACGCCGACGGCCTGTATGCCTACTTCCTGATCGACGTGCAGATGTGCGCCTGCATGCTGACGTCGCGCCAGGTGCAAGCCACGGCTGCGGTGCAGTTGTTCGTGCAGCGCTGCCTGCTGAACCTGGAAATCGACATCCTGGCCAGTACCGCCCTCGACGAGAAATGGGACCAGTGGGCCTGGATGAAGCTGTACCGCGTATGGCAAGCCAACCGCGAAGTGTTCCTGTTCCCCGAAAACTGGCTGGAGCCGGAACTGCGTACCGACAAGACGCCGTTTTTCCTCGATCTGGAAAACTACCTCAAGCAAAACGACGTGACCGGGGAAAACGTCGAAGACGCCTACCTGGCCTACCTGGACAGCCTCGACAAGGTCGCGAATCTGGAAATCCGCGCCATGTACAACCAGGTGATCGATTCGACCCAGTCGGTGCTGCATGTCGTCGGCCGCACCCGCAGCAGCCACTCGCCCGAGTACTACTATCGCCAGCGCCTGAACGGCTGGAACTGGACCGCCTGGCAAAAAATCGATCTCGACATCGGCGACGACCACCTGGTGGCGGGCATGCACAACAACCGCTTCCATCTGCTGTGGCCGCAATTGCTCGAAAAAGCCATGGACCCGAGCGGCAGCACCATGCACACGCCCAAGGCCGACGAAGACATCACCCTGTCCCCGCCGCAAAAGTATTGGGAAATCCGCATGTGCTGGAGCGAACTGAAGAAAGGCAAATGGACGCCCAAGAGCCTCTCCAACAGCTACTACACGCTGAACCAATCCTACGCCGGGGGCAACAAACCTGAGAACATCAGCTTCCGCACCCGTCTCGCGCCCAACATCCAGGTGCGCAGCTATGTCAGCAGCGACCCGACCTCGAATGCGCCGGTCGGTTCAGACCTGTTCGACAAGCTGGGCAAGCAACTGACCTATGAGTCCACCAGCGAGATCGAACACCTGGTCTCGCCGATCTATAGCCAGTATTCCTACAACCTGATCCAGCACAGCGGCACGACCCAGTACTTCTACTATGACGCCGTCGACGAGAGCGGCAAGGCGCACAGCGTGACGGCGCACCAGAACGCCGTGCCGATTCCGCTGCTGCAAAAGATCCTGCAAAACAGAACCTTGACGGTGCTCGATTCACTAGCCCAGGGCTTTGCACCCACAGGCACCTTTGCCACCTGGGACACCGCCCACACCTACACCGTCGACTATGTCTGGGAAAGCACGCGCAATTACTATTCGGGCGCGTGGCACCAGCGCCAGATCGGCGAGTTCCATTACAACATCCATTACCACCCCTTCGTCGAGTTGTTCATCAAGGAATTGAACATCTTCGGCATCAAGGGCCTGTTGAATCGCCAGATCCAGGTCGACCCCGGCAGCATCGCGAATGCGCCGGCGGTGTATGACTTCAATACCTACAGCCCGACGGGCTATGTCACGAAGAACTACCAGTTGCCCGACGGCTCCTACAGCTTCCCGGTCGAGGATGTGGACTTCAGCGCCAACGGCGCCTATTCGCTGTACAACTGGGAACTGTTCTTCCATGTCCCCTTCTACATCGCCAACAAACTCAGCACCAACCAGCAGTTTGAAGACGCGCTGGCCTGGTTCAACTATATCTTCAATCCGACCAATACCGACAACACGGTCCTGGACCCGGACACGCCGCAACAGAAGTTCTGGATCACCAAACCGTTTTACGAAACCACCAAGGCCGACTATTACAAGCAAAAGATCGAAAACATGATGCTGGCGATTGCCCAGGGCGACGCCGGCCTGCGCAACCAGGTCGAGGAATGGCGCGAGACACCGTTCGACCCGCACCTGATCGCGCGCATGCGTACCGTGGCCTATCAAAAGAACGTGCTGATCAAGTACATCCAGACCCTGATCGCCTGGGGCGACCAAATCTTCGCCCAGGACACCATGGAATCGGTCAACGAAGCGACGCAGCTCTACGTGCTGGCCGAATCGATACTGGGCCCGCGCCCGCAGAGCATTCCGCGCGCCGTGCCCAACCCGGTCAAGACCCTGTATCAGCTGGAGCAGGAAGGCATCGACGACTTCGGCAATGTCTTGATGCAGATCGAGAACCTGCTTCCCCCGCCCTCGTCGGGCGGCAGCTCGGGCGGTGGTTCGCCGGAATTGCCCAAACTGAACGTCCTGTATTTCTGCATCCCGGACAACGCCGACCTGCTGTCGCTGTGGGATACGGTGGCGGACCGGCTGTACAAGATCCGCCATTGCATGAATATCGAAGGGGTAGTGCGCCAGTTGCCGCTATTTGCGCCGCCCATCGACCCAGGCATGCTGGTGGCCGCCGCCGCGGCCGGGCTCGACATCGGCGACGTGCTCTCCGACATGAGTGCGCCCATGCCCTTGTACCGCTTCGTTTTCATGGTGCAGAGGGCCATCGAAATCTGCGCCGAGGTCAAGACCCTGGGCAATGCCATCTTGCAGGCGGTGGAGCGGCGCGACGCAGAAGCCTTTGCCCAACTGCGATCCTCCAATGAAAAGATCATGCTCGACCAGATCCGCCTGGTCAAGCTGAACCAGATTACCGAAGCCCTGCGCAGCAAGGAAGCCTTGCAGGCCTCGCGCGGCGTCGTCAGCGCCAGGCTCGACCACTATAACCAGTTGATCCAGAACGGCTGGAACGATTGGGAAAAAGCCTGGCTTGGCCTGACTGTCACGGCGATAGCGTCGGAGACGGCCGGCATCGCGGTCCGCGCCATCGGTGCCTCGTTGGCCATCATCCCCTCGCTCGATGCCGGCGCGGCCGGCTTCGGCGCAACGCCGACCGTGAAATTCAAGATCGGCGGCCAGAATTTCGCGCTCTCGCTCTATGGCGCCGCCGACGTCTTGAAAGGCGTGGCGAGCGTGGCGCAGATGGGCGCCGGCATGTCATCCGCCATTGCCGGCTACCAGCGGCGCGCACAGGACTGGAACCTGCAGACCACGCTGGCCACAGCCGAACTGCCGCAAATCGACAAGCAGATCGACGCCGCCGACCTGCGTTACCAGATCGCGCAACAGGAACTGGTCAACCACGACAAGCAGACCGACAACCACAACAAGGAAGACGACTTCCTGCATTCCAAGTTCACCAATCAAGACCTCTATGACTGGATGCTCAACGAATTGTCGAGCGTGTACTTCCAGAGCTACCAGCTGGCCTACGACATCGCCAAGCGTGCCGAACGCTGCTTCCGCTACGAGCTCGGCCTGGGCGACTCCAGCTATATCCAGTTCGGCTACTGGGACAGCCTGAAGCAGGGCCTGTTATCGGGCGAGAAGCTGCACTACGACATCAAGCGCATGGAAATGGCTTTCTACGAGCAGAACCGGCGCGACTATGAACTGCACAAGCCGGTCTCGCTGATGCAGCTCGACCCGCTTGAGTTGTTGAAGTTGCGGCAGAACGGCGAATGCTACATCGAGATCCCGGAAACCGTGTTCGATGCGGACTACCCGGGCCACTACTTCCGCCGCATCAAGTCGGTCAGCCTGACCATCCCCTGCGTCACCGGCCCCTACACGACTGTGGCCGCCACGCTGACCATGACCAGCAACAGCCTGCGCAAGGACACCACGCTACTGTCGAACAAGTACGCGCGCGATACCACCGGCACCGACCCGCGTTTCCGCGATGAAGTCGCCGCCATCGCCTCGATCGCCACCAGCACGGCGCAGCACGACGCGGGACTGTTCGAATTGAACTTCCGTGACGAGCGCTACCTGCCCTTCGAAGGCGCCGGTGCCATCACCAGCTGGCACTTGAAACTCAACCCCGACTTCCCGAGCTTCGACTTCACGACCATCGCCGACGTGGTCGTCCACCTCGACTACACGGCGCGCGACGGCGGCGAAATCCTGCGCGCCCAGGTGGTACAGGAATTCAACCAGGCGCTCGACAATATCGCCCTCGCGGAAAACCGCAGCGGCCTGACCCGCATGTTCGACATCCGCCGCGAGTTCCCGGACAAGTGGTATCAATTCCTGCATCCGGCCCACCCGGCCGACGACCAGGCGTTGAGCCTGGACGACCTGTCCGCCCGGCTGCCCTACTTCACGCGCAAATTCGCCACCAAGAAAGTGTGGAAGGTCGACATATCGGCGCTGATGAGCGACGGCACCGACTACAAGGTGCAGCTATCGCCCATCGGCGTGACGCCGGCCGACCTGCTCGATCTCGCTGTCGACCCGTCCTTCGCCGGACTGCACCACGTCTCCAAGGACTTGAGCAGCAGCGAAATCGGGCTGGCCAACTGGGTGGTGAAGATACAAGCCAATGGCGCCGCAGACTTCAAGTCGCTGCCGGCGGACGCCATCAAGGAACTGTTCATCAACATCAGCTACAAGCTGTCTTGAGATGCTCAGCGAACAGGAAATCGACGGCGTGGTGCAGCAGATTGTCCGGCGCATCCGGCCGGACAAGGTGATCGTGTTCGGTTCGTATGCGAAGCAATGTCCGGGCCGACACAGCGACCTGGACATCTTCGTGATCCAGCAAAGCACCCTGCCCATGTCAAGCCGCATCAACCCGCTGCGCTCGCTGATGGCGAACCGGTTGATCCCGATCGACATCCACGTCTACACGCCCGAGGAAGTGGACGAATACGGCAAGGTCGCCGGTTCGTTCGTTCATTCTGTCATGACCACAGGAAAAATCGTATATGCCCGAAGATAGGGTTAGCGGACTCCTGGGCCCGTTAATGAAGCGCAAAGACGCGATTGCAATCCGTGACCGCTAAGGGGGTGACGCGCTCGTTCGCGACCCGCGACCGGAGTCGGCTGTTTGGACGCTTTCAGCCCCTGAAAGGTCAATTTCGATGCGGGGCTATTTCAGCGTTGGCTGCTCAAATTTCAGACTTGGCCGGCTTCCGGCAGCGGGCTGGCAACGCGCCAATTGCATGCCACCCTTGAAACCACCCCAATCCGCCCTTATAATTAGCACTCGTTACGGAAGAGTGCTAACAATTACCCTTCCGACAACTAATCCGCAGCCTGGCTTTCCCTCCCCCCAAAGAATGGAAAGCCCGGCCCAAGAATCACCAACCCATTGATTTTTAAGGAGTTCGTATGAACCTTCGTCCTTTGCACGATCGCGTCATCGTCAAGCGCCTGGACCAGGAAACCAAGACTGCATCCGGTCTGATCATTCCCGATGCTGCTGCTGAAAAGCCCGATCAAGGCCAGGTATTGGCTGTTGGCAACGGCAAAGTCAACGACGACGGCAAGGTGCGCCCACTGGAAGTGAAGGTTGGCGACCGCGTGCTGTTCGGCAAATACTCCGGCCAGGCTGTCAAGGTTGACGGCGAAGAAGTGCTGGTGATGCGCGAAGAAGACATCATGGCGATCGTTGAGAAGTAATCTCGAAGCCAATTTACGAATCAAGATCAAGGAGCTATACAAATGGCAGCTAAAGAAGTTGTATTCGGCGATGCCGCCCGTGCCAAGATGGTCGAAGGCGTCAATATCCTGGCTAACGCAGTCAAGGTGACTCTGGGCCCGAAGGGCCGTAACGTTGTGCTGGAGCGTTCGTTCGGCGCCCCGACGGTGACCAAGGACGGCGTTTCCGTCGCCAAGGAAATCGAACTCAAAGACAAGCTCATGAACATGGGCGCGCAAATGGTCAAGGAAGTCGCTTCGAAGACCAGCGACAACGCCGGTGACGGCACCACGACCGCTACCGTGCTGGCTCAAGCCATCGTGCGCGAAGGCATGAAGTTCGTTGCCGCCGGCATGAACCCGATGGACCTGAAGCGCGGTATCGACAAGGCTGTTGCTGCCACCGTGGCAGAACTGGCCAAGATCGCCAAGCCCTGCGCCACGTCGAAGGAAATCGCTCAAGTCGGCTCGATTTCGGCCAACAGCGATTCGTCGATCGGCGAGCGTATCGCTGAAGCGATGGACAAGGTCGGCAAGGAAGGCGTCATCACCGTTGAAGACGGCAAGTCCTTGAACGACGAGCTGGACATCGTCGAAGGTATGCAATTCGACCGCGGCTATCTGTCGCCCTACTTCATCAACAACCCGGAAAAGCAAGTCGCGATCCTGGACAACCCGTTCGTGCTGCTGTTCGACAAGAAGATTTCGAACATCCGTGACCTGCTGCCGGTGCTGGAGCAAGTTGCCAAGGCTGGCCGTCCTCTGCTGATCATCGCTGAAGACATCGAAGGCGAAGCACTGGCCACTTTGGTTGTGAACAACATCCGTGGCATCCTGAAGACTTGCGCCGTCAAGGCTCCTGGCTTCGGCGACCGCCGCAAGGCCATGCTGGAAGACATCGCTGTCTTGACCGGCGGCCAGGTGATCGCTGAAGAAGTCGGCCTGACGCTGGAAAAGGCCACGCTGAACGACCTGGGCCAAGCCAAGCGTATCGAAGTGGGCAAGGAAAACACGACTGTCATCGACGGCGCCGGCGAAGCTGCTGCCATCGAAGCACGCGTCAAGCAAATCCGCGCTCAAATCGAAGAAGCCACGTCGGACTATGACCGTGAAAAGCTGCAAGAACGCGTTGCCAAGCTGGCAGGCGGTGTTGCCGTGATCAAGGTTGGCGCTGCCACCGAAGTCGAAATGAAGGAAAAGAAGGCCCGCGTGGAAGACGCACTGCACGCAACGCGCGCTGCCGTTGAAGAAGGTATCGTTCCTGGCGGCGGCGTGGCCCTGTTGCGTGCCCGCTCCAACATCAAGGAAACCATCAAGGGCGACAATCCTGACCAGGACGCCGGTATCAAGATCGTTTTCCGCGCCATGGAAGAGCCGATGCGCATGATCGTTCAAAACGCCGGCGAAGAAGCATCGGTCGTGGTGAACAAGGTGTTGGAAGGCAAGGGTAACTACGGTTACAACGCTGCCAACGGCACCTATGGCGACATGGTTGAGATGGGCGTGCTGGACCCGGCCAAGGTAACGCGTTCGGCCCTGCAAAACGCAGCCTCGATCGCTTCCCTGATGCTGACCACGGACTGCATGGTTTCCGAGCTCGTCGAAGACAAGCCGGCCGGCGGCGGTGGCATGGGCGGTATGGGTGGCATGGGCGGTATGGGTGGCATGGACGGCATGATGTAATTTGCCGGACTTGAACCTCTTACGGTTCTTGTTGCAGGAAAACGCCCCGGCTTGCCGGGGCGTTTTTTATTGGGTGTCGAATGCAGGGCACCACATTCGCACCCTTAATCCCTGGCTTGCCAGGTTCATCTGAATTCGAAGCAAAGATATGAAGATTCTCGTCATTTCCGGAAGCCTGAGAGCCGCCTCGATCAACTCTGCCCTGTTGCGTGCGATTGTTCGCCTGGCGCCGGATGGAATGGACATTGACCTGTTTCAAGGCCTGGGTGCACTGCCCCTGTTTAATCCAGACCTCGAAATCAATATGCCGGCCACCGTCCATGACTTTCAGTGCCGGGTTGCGGCGGCCGATGCCATCCTGATTGCCAGCCCTGAATACGCGCATGGGGTCACTGGAAGCATCAAGAATGCACTGGACTGGCTGGTCAGCCATGAGCCGTTTGTCAATAAAGCGGTTGCCGTCCTCAACGCTTCACCTCGTGCCCGGCATGCAGACGCGGCGCTGCGGGAAATTCTCAAGACCATGTCGGCGAACGTGGTTGAATCTGCCTCCATCACCATTCCACTGGTGGGTAGCGGTCTCGATGAAAACGGGATGGTTCAAACGCCATCGATTGCCGAGGCGATTCGAGCGATGCTGGCAAATTTGAATGAAGCCGTGACCCCGTAGCAACGCAACCAGCCCTGCCACCAGCGATGAGTGAAAAAGAAGATTTGGCCTACCGCAAAGCCATGGCGAAATACAGTGCGGCATTGATGAGCAACGCGAAATGGCTGTCGTTTTTTCGCGCGCTCATTCATGCAGGTGTGACGGTGGAACGGGCCGAATGGCGTTTTATCGATTCGTCCCATGCGATCTGGATGTCGTTTCCAGCTGAGCACAACCTCATGCCGACCCGCTTCGCCGATGGCAAGTTTCAACCTGTCGAATATCGCTAGATTGAATCGGTATTCATTCCACAAACGTTCAAGCCAACTCCAGGCGTGGCCTTTGCGCGCGTGCAGGATACGGCAGCCATACTTGCAGCATTGGCAAACGTGGGGCAGTTTCCCATCAGGGAATCGATGGATGGTTTGCTGCTGCGGGCGTATCTGAAATGGTAAAGTGCCGAATACGCGGCGTGCCACACCTCTAGGGCCTGTTGACATGTGATTTGGGAGATGCGTTCAAGCCAAAAGGCGTGCTGGCAAGGCGCGCGGCGCGGCCAGCGCGCCTTTTGGCCTAGGCGGCCCCGCTGAACCCTCCGGAAAGGTGCCGTATGCGTCGCATGCCGTTGTTGTCCCTCCTTGCCGTAGTGCCGCTACCACGCGTCGGGACGCTAGGCCTGCAACGCATACGGTACCTTCGCACTCCCAAATTAAATGTCAACAGGCCCTAGACCAGACACCAGCAATTTCGAGAAATATTCAATGACAAACCCCGACGATCTCCAACCAACCCAAGACCTTCAACATATCCTGGCCCACCATGGCTTGCAAACCGAAGAATACAATGGCTGGCTGGTAGCCAACGGAAATTTCCCCGCCATACGCGCACAATGGACACCGGGGCCTTCTAACGGAAGGCTGGATATCCATCTTCGGCTTGCGTCAGGCGCAACAATAGAAGAAGCGTTCGCCGGCATCGGGACGGGGCAAGCCGGTATGCGCAACGGCTTGCAGAACTTCATGCAGAATTCCCTGCACGTCCTCCTGGCCGGATTCTGGCAGATCACCGATCCTGATCAGGTCGCCATCACAAACTGGGAGATCAGCGGCAGGACTTATACGGCCTACAGCGGCTATCTCGTAACGCGCGCCACGGATGGTGTCGACGTGGAGATTCCGCAAGCGACCCTCGATGTGATCGACCAAGCAATCTTGAATGAGAAATTGACTTCCGATACGCACTGGGTCAGGACTTTCTTCGCCAACGTGAATGGTCAATTTACCTTTGAGTCGCTGCTCGATAATGAGCCGTGGGACAATGGCGAGGCCGCGGTGCGGTCGCTTCCCTGGAAAGCGTGTGACGGCTACTACAGTGCGCGGCAATTCATTTTGCTGCGCACCCAAGGGTAAACCAGATGTCTGTAGCCTATGCCGTCAAACACGTATTTATTCAGGAAAAACATGATATGACGAGAGAGGCTGAAATGAAATCAGGCATGGCACGTAAAACCGGGCTGGCGCTATCGCTGGTCCTGTCTTTGCTCGGCGCCCAGACAGCTTACGCCAGGTGGGCCAAACTTTTGCAGGTCAAACCGGGCATGGCCGAAGAGCCTTCGATCAGCGTCAAACGTCTTGTTTCACCAGATGCGAAGGATTGCACACTGACCTTGGGCAACCTCGATTCCGGTGAGAGGCATGCATGGTTAATCCGTGCAGACAGAGAGCTTTCCCCGGCAGAGCAGGAAATGCGAAACTACCTCTGGGACCATCCTGCGGGAAAAGTCACGCCGTGGCCGAAGCAAATGACGTATCCAGTCAGGGCGCCAATCAAATCCATCACTGTGCAGGTGCCTACGTCGGTAGACGTAAAAACGGTGAGCCCGGAGAATCAGCTTTCAGGCGCAGGAGAAGAACTGCAGTTTATTCTTGTTTACAAAGTCACGCTTCCCAAGGCAGAAGCAAAGAATGCCTATTTGTACATAGACTATCCGACAGCGATTTCCGATGGCGGCTGGTTTTACTCTGTCGATCTTGGCGCATTCTGCGCCCAGCCGGATGACGCCCACTGAGAAACGGCAATGACCGTTTTGGGCCGTCAGCTCAAGCCGCCCGTGCCAAAAGCCATGTGAACGAATCGCACTGGAGTGGGTCGAATGCGCGCAGGCACACCAACTGCGCCGCGATCCAAAACCCATTTTTCAGGAGCAGGAATTGTCCAAGGCTTCAACCATCCGCAAGTCATCGTTTTTCAGCCAGGGCCGCGCCCCTTCCGTGGCAATTTGTATGGCGGCACTGTGCCTGGCCGCGCTCTCCCCCGCCTGGGCGCAAACACCGGAAGCAGACGTGCCTGAACAAAACGTGCAGATCGTCAGCGTGCGCGACCCCGCCATCATGCCCTACAAGGCTGCATATGAGACCTTGAAAAAAGTGGCCGACAGCAGCCACGGCAGGGTGCGATTCGTGATCAAGGTGACGTCTGAAAAAACGCATGCGCCGTTTACCGATCTGGAAATTACGCTGCAGGGCGACAAGACTTTCGAAAAGCTGGCCATCTCGCCGGAAGGTTATTTGACAGTGCCGCTCAGCCAGGCGGCCTACGACGACCATGCCGACTTCCTCACCAACAAGAAAAAGGGCACGCTGCGGGTCGAGTTTTTTCTGGTCCCCGCGCTGGCGGGAGAAAGCTTCAGCTACGCCGACGTGAGCAGCAGCATCGAGTCTGCCCGTGCAGCGCTGGCGCAGATCCTGCCCTGGTATGTGCGCCTGGTGATGCCGTCGGTCAAGCAGATCGGTATCTGCTATCCGGACAAGACGCAGGTGGTGTCGATTTCCGGCAGCGCGGAAGCGGTACGCGCAGCCACGGCGGAAGAGACGGACCCGGTGACGGAGGCAAAGGTGTATTGCGCAAAATTTTCCTCGTCGGAACGGGGCTTGGGGCAAGAGAGCATGATTGCGCCGGCCGGCGGCTGGATTTCCGTTTACTTTTGACCGGACCACGTCCTCGGGCGTCCTTGCCGGTTGCGGCAATGGCCGGTTTTCAGCTTGGGAAACGTTCGATGTGGGATTCGCCTTTGCGCCCATGATAGGTGACGTGCCGGCCCGCAATCCAGACCGTATAGCTCACGCAGCCTGCGGCCTGTGACAGGCGCTTGAATTCGGGATACATCACCCTGCCCTGCTGGGCGCCGAGGATGGCGGCACGCACGGCATCACCATCAAAGACATCGGCAATGCCTTGCTCCGGCTTTTCAAAACTCAAATCCACGGTTGCCCCGTCTGGCAGGAAGTAGGTGGCGCGGCCAGAGCGATAGTCGATGTGATAGGACTCCACCCGGACTTCCATCAGTTGCCCAATCACCTGGCCGAAGTGAATGCTGCCCTTGCTGGAAGCTTTAAACATCAACTGGATTGTCGAGCTGTTTTTTCATGAGGATAGATTTACTTTCCGCCCGCCATCTGAACTTGGTTGACTGTCAATCCAATTTGTAACGATCCAAATTCTTCAGCTTTTGCAGGCGCAATAGTAAAGTTGACTTTATTCCATGCGCCAGGCCGCAAGCTGTCTGTCAGGTTAATTTCCTTCTGTTGACCTGATTTGAAAAACTTGTCCCACGCTTTCGACGCCTCAGGCTCGATAAGCGTGGATGCCGGAATTCGAGTATGCCATCCAACGTCGAGTTTTACGCCAGAATAGGTCACGTTATTTGGATTGCCAATTAAGAGTGAAACTTTTTGCCCGTCGAGATAAGGCTCAGCATTTTCCAAGACAACCAAAAACGTCCCAACGTTAGAATCTATCCGCTGATAGCTCCTATCGCCAGTGGGATCAAAAGTGGCTGAGTGAAATTTTTCCTTGTACTCTTCTAAAGCACTCAGTCGATTGGTCAAATTCTTTAGTTGAGTCTCCAATGAAGTGATGCGCCTGTCTCGATCAGAAAGCGCCTGCTGCAAATCAGATTGCGACTGACTGGGCGCCATTGCCGTACTAGGCACTTGCGGAGAAGACTGGACTTGCATCGGCGCCGTATGATTTTGGTCGCAGGCACTCGCAAAAAGTACCATTAAGCATGCAAAAATGGTTTTACAATTCATAAAATTCCTCCAATTTTCGCAATTTCATTCGTTCAGGTTGTACCGACTCTTTTTTGAGTGATTTTAAGCAACTATTTTGGTGATGACTCTCGGTTTGCCACACGCCAGTCCCGAAGGCCTCATCCGACCTCGCTTTGTAGACAATCTCGTCAAGCGGTAAGGCTTTGGAAATATACGAATGAAGATAACGCAACTCAGTCTTCGTCCTTGATCTTACCCACGTTCGATGAACACCGCAAACTACGCAATCCCGCAGCATCCCCAAATTGGAATGCGCATCAAACCTGGGCCAGATCACCATCTCACAGGCTCAGGCCAATCAGGCGACGAGATCCTCGAAACCACGTAGACTCAATAGGGCGGGCTCGCCATCCTGAAACGCACATTGGATATTCCTCAAGCGTAGCAACATAGCCGATAACTTCGTCTTCGTCGCTGTCGTCCCAAATAAAAAGTTGGCGGCCATTGGAAGGCGGGAGCGCATAAAAGGGAGCACGATCAAAAGAATAGTAGCAATTGTCGCCCTTTTCTTGTGACAACCCGCAAGCGTTAAAGTCACACCAGATTTTGCATATCCCATTCGGTGGCAGCGTTCCTTCGAAACCGCTCATTTCCGTGCCTCCAATTTTGCCCGGCCAGTCATGCCGGACGAAACTGATCTGCAAGAAAATCGACGGTATCCGGCTTCAGTTTTTCGCCGATGAAGCACAAGTCTTCCGTGATCACGTAGTCCGGCTTCTGCTTCACGAAGCCTATGACGAATTCGCATCCAGATTTTCCGGCAAGCTCGCATAAAAATGCGGTGAGCTCTTCAATTTTTTGTCGTGCGAGACTTGGTACTTCCACATTCAAGCCCATGTTCCAATCGGGATAATAGTCGATCTCCGTGTCGGGAATGACGTCGGGCTTGTCGTTGATGATTCGCGCTGAGTCGATATGCCAGTTTTCCAAAAAAATTTGAAAACTCTGCAACAGCAGTTCTTCGACGTCTTGTAAATCGCTACCCTCGACATATACATATATTTGCAGCATTCCTGCTACTCCATTCCATGACTACGATTGTTCCAATCATCGCCGGCTTTTTTTGAAACGAAAGTCTTAAATCCATACGTCAGTGCATACCCGTTGGCCACTTCCTGATGTCTGCAAGGCGAGGGTCATTTATATTTCGGCATGCCATCTTCGTCGCTTTGAGCAATAGAAAAAAGAGCCTGAACATTGACATACCTTTGCCAATCAAACCTTCATTCTGATAAGCAAGGAAAATTAAGCACCTTTCCGCCATCAAGTATCCGGACTCCATACCTTTTTGATAAAAGTGTATGGCTTGATCGACGTCTACAGCAGCCCCGACGCCATATTGATACATGTCTGCAACCCAGTAGTAAGCCCGTCCATAGCTACGTTCCGCAGATCGTTCAAAATATTGCAATGCCATTGGAAAATTTTTTTCAGTAAAGTAGACGCTGGCGATTCCAAATAGCGCCTCCCCATCTTCAAAAATTGAAGCGGCTTTTTCGAACCAAGTCAAAGCCTTTTCCAAATCGCCTCGCTTGTAAAATTCCCAACCAAGATAAATTTGACATTGCAGCACGGAAGAATGCGGTTCTTGCTGGCACAAATTGATTGCTTGGCCAGATTTTCCACTGGCGATGAGCTCGGAAGCCTCATTCCAATATTTTGAAGTCTCTTCCCCAGACACAGGCATGTCTCGACTCCTCAGTTCACCATGCCGTTCAAAGCATGGAAGTCATCCTCTGAAGCAAAGGCCTCACAGCCGCTTCGCATGTTGACAACGCGCCCGTCAAACGGGCTGGCCGCCGCGGTGCAGACACCGTAATCAAGAAAGTCCGCATCGCCATCGATGCGCACCATGGCACGGCAACTGTCGCATCGCCCCCCCTGCCCCTTCCGATGTCGGTGTCCCCCAGCGCTTTGCTGTGCGGTGCGCGTGGTCGAAACCCGCTTCCTCCTCGGGAGAAAGGCCAAGGGCTTCGCCTTCGCCCGAATAAATTACACCCTTGTCGCAACTGATCCAGACCGGCCCGGGCAGGCGGACGTTCCATTCGGACATGTCGGTGCACATCGCTGCGGAAATCAGCCGCTGCCCGTTTGAAAATTCGATCAGCAGTTCGGGGACTTGCCCCTGGATGACCAGGTCTTTGATCGCCACGCCGAGAAGCTCATACAAACCCTGTTCGATTTGCGGACGGCTGTTCGAACTGCCGTAATGGACGCAAGCACCTTTTTCAACACGCCAGTCCCACCCCACATAGATCGTGACTTCTCCATTTTGATGCCTCTGCCGGGGACGTTCAAGAGGAGCAAGGTTTCCCAATTCGAGAAAAATTGCCGAGCCATGGCCTTTCCAGGGTAGCGAGACCGATAGATTTATCGCCCTTCGAAGAAGACTATTTGCGTCGGCAATGGTGATGGGTTGATGGGCCATTTGGGTTTTTTGAAAGCCAAAAATAAAGTGGGCGGCAAGCTGGCCGGCTCAATCCGCCATAGGTGATTGGCTATCGCCCTGCACGATTGCCCACGGGCGAATCAAGTGCCACAGAGGTAATCATACACAAGCGCTACAGCGCCGGGGCGAATTCCGGCGTCATCGGTAATGACCTGGAGGGACGGGGTGCATTGCGCGGCATGCGCGTGCGGCCTGTCAAAGGCATCTTGTCGGTGCAGCCAATGCTGCATTGTTGCAGGCATTCGATCAGGTTTTCCATTCGGCCCCATGCAATGCCGCCCCAGCGACGCAACGCACTTTGAACGGCTTGCCGACTTTGCCTGGTTGATTGTCCATCCTCCCCGGTTCCTGATATGATCGCTCCCGAAAAGTTGAGCCTGGCCAAGCGCAATGCCAAATCTTCGTCAGGAAGTCCGGACGCCCGGCTTGTGTAGAAAGTGACCCAGTATGCAGTCCGTACGCGGCCCATTCAGGCGCGTTGTCGAAATCACTTTTCTATCCGTTTGAACACAGATGCAATTTCCCTTCAAGATAATGATAGTCGGCATACCCAAATGACCACTTGCTTCACCTTCGTAGTAAATGGCGCCGTGGCGGCGGGGGACGACGGCACCATATGCACCTTCAGTGTGACCGTGGTAAGCGGGGCTTCGTCCTATAACTGTGCTTTGAGCTTGCCCGGGCTTCCAAGCGGCGCCCCTGGGCTGCAACAGGCTACGTTCCAGATTCCGGTCAGCTTCATGAGCTATCCCGATCCTGCTGATCATCTGACGCCACCGCGCATCATCACGATACCGGATGGCAGGTATACGGTAACTGAGGTATCCATCGTCCCGGAGAGCTGCCCGGGCCCCGCTCCCGTCCTTCTGGATCCGCCAATAGGCTTTCAATTTACGCTTCCTGATCCGGATTGAGCGTAATGGTTCTTGCGGGAAGGTGACAGGGCGCGGCATCGGATGTCGTAGTCGGCAACCTTGTTCTGAAGCTAATCGTTACCCATATCTTTTCACGCCTTTTACTCCCCTCTCCCGCAGGCAGGATGGGCGGGACGCGCAGGCTGGGGGTGGTGGAGATAGCGAGCAGGCTGGGCTTATTTAACGCAGTCAGGGCGCGACGCCCCTCACCCCTGCCCCTCTCCCGCCTGCGGGAGAGGGGTTCCAAATGCTTCGACTGACGGATAACGACTAGTGTTCTGGAGGTGACGTTGAACTTATTCATGCTCGAAGCATAAAAAAACCGGCCTGAAGCAATCGCTTCAGGCCGGCTTGTCTTGCCGGATAAATCTACTGCTGCTTACCAGCCAACCGTGATGGTCGCCACCGTCGGGTTGGTGCCGATCAGGGATGAGCTGTAGCCGTCCACGTCGTCATACGGGAAGCCGTAGGTCAGGCCGTTGATGCTGTGGGCGTGCCAGAACTGCGAGTAGTAGTTGGTCGGTGCGGCCGAGTAGTAGGCGCTCGACGTGGCCCATTGCGACGCATTGCCTGCCACATGGCGGTTCAGTGCTGCGCACAGCTGCGCCTGGATCTGCAACTGCTTGGCCACCGGCACGCCCGCTGCCGCATTGGTGGCGTCGTTCAACACGCCATTGCCCAGCAAGACCATTTGCGTGGTCGGCTTCGAGTTGATGTAGTAGGTGCCCTGGCCATCTGTGAACTGGAACTGGCCGTTGACGACGTGGCCGGTGAAGGTGCCCTGGGCGTCGCTGAAGGTCAGCGTGCTGGTGGTGTACTGGTTCCAGATCGAGGTGATGTAGCTGTCGAGGTAGGTGGCATTGGCACCACCCGAGCCGAAGCTGCCGTGGGCCGGCGCCACGATGCGGTATGGGGCATTGACCAGGCTTTGGAACTGGCTTGGCACCTGGGCTGCGAACTCGGAGAACAGGGCTGCACGCGATTCGGTTTCACCCACGGTTTGGTTGAAGCCGCCCTGCCCTTGCAACTGCAGGCGCACCGGGAAGCCGAACTGGTCCACACGCGTGGTGTTGCCGAAGAAGTTCGTGGCATTGATGTCCATTTCGACGAAGTCGAATGTCACGTTGATGTTCGGGTCGGTGGGGTTGTCGATGTTCGGTCCGGTGTAGCCGGTCACGGGGTTGCCGACTGCCTGGATATACATCGGGCTGCCCACGCTCAGGTAGAGCCGCGCCGAGGTGATTTGCGGCACCGTGAAGGTCTTGCACTGCGAGAACGAGTTCGAATAGTTGACGTAGTTCTGGCCATTCTTGGTCAGCGCGCCATTGTCGCCGGGCGCCATGGCGATCAGTGCGCCGCTGCAATTGACGTGGACGTATTGGCCCGTGGTTGGGGAAATGCCGACCATGGTCCAATAGACGGCGCTATCGGCATAGGTGCCGTTGGTGCCGTTGACCAGGGCGAACGTGGTGCCGGCCGACGGGAACGGTGTATTGGGCGTGGGCGTTGGGGTCGGAGTGGGCGTAGGTGTCGGTGTTGGAGTCGGCGTGGGTGTTGGAGTCGGCGTTGGCGTCGGTGTCGGCGTCGGTGTGCCGGAACCGCAGGCACCGTTCGAGGTCCAGGGTTGGCCGCTGCCTGCACCGCCGTTGCTGGTGGAGGGGTTGTTCCCTTGCGTCCAGTAGTTGGCGGTGTAGTTGACGTTGGCATAGCTCACCTTGGCGCCGCCGGTGTAGGCGGTGCTGGAAACCCAGGCGGCGTTGCAGCCTGCGCCTGGTGTGGGCGTCGGTGTCGGGGCCGGTGTTGGCGTGGGTGTCGGCGCAGGCGTGGGTGTTGGCGCCGGTGTCGGCGTGGGCGAGGGTGAGCCGCTGCAGGTGCCGCCTGCCTTGTACAGGCTGCCCACGGTGGGGTTCCAGCCGGTGCCGGCGTAGTCGGTCTGGGTGACCAGCGCAGTGTAGGTTGAACCGTTGTAGGTCACCACTTCACCGGCTGTATAAGTGCCGCCCGATACCCAGGCCACGCAAGCCGGTGCGCTGGCTTTCATGCGCGGCTGGAGTTTGGTTGTTGCGGCGGCAGAATCGCCGCCCGAACCACCACCGCCACCGCAACCGGCGAGCATGCCGCCGATCAAACTCAATGCCAGGGTGCTGCATAGTTTGGTATTCACTGTTCTCTCCTCGATCAATAATTGGGTTCGTGTCGTCCCGCGTCTCGTGATGCCTTGTGCCGCCCCGACCGCCGCCGATCTGGTGTCTTTTTTAGCAGTCGCAGCCAAGAATGCGATTGTGGCAATGGAGCGTCAAGTGGTTTCAAACTGGTTCGTTGGAAACGATACCACAGCGCCGTCAGATGCCGCATGGCAATGATTTTTTGAGTGCTGGTCTGGCTGAAACCGGCGTCAATCTGACCGAAGCAAGAATGGCGCAGGTGTGACCTCTCCCTGCGAGCTGAAGGAAAAACCCACGTGCGGCGGGCGTTGGCTTACATTAAGTGCCAGACCACTTTAACGCGCAGTTAAAGTGGTATTAATGTGGTTGGCCTGGTTTGTGCGGCGTTTCATAGGTTGGAGCGTGTCGCGGCATTCATCTGTCGTAAAGCTGGAGCGCGTCCCGGCCCGCCCGTGCATTCTTCCTTGCGCTATCCTCATGTACTCCCGTAGGCTGGGACGCGTCCCAGCATCCACACACCGCAAGACCATGACACGTCCCGAGGTTCGCGTCGTCAGTTCAAATAACAACAAACTTTTGCCTGCCTGACACGAAAGCGTTCACGCCAATGCAAAACGTGGCGCGTTAATTGACACTCTTGCCCCTCGTGGTTAGACTCGACCCGAGGAAATTCGCCATACACCACGGCGCAATTTCGACTATTTGTCCTCAACCTGAGGACAGAAAAAAGCCGCGAGAAACCATGCTGTCAATCGATATGCCTGCACTACCAGAGCGGGCATCCGCACCGGTCCTTGAATTCATTCCGGTCTACCAGCCGCATTTCGGCGGACGTGAAAAAGAGTATGTCAACCAGTGCCTGGACACGACCTGGATCTCGTCCAAGGGCGAGTTCATCGGCCGGTTCGAAGCCGGTTTTGCCGGCTACGTCGGCGCACGCCATGCGCTCTCGGTGTGCAACGGCACGGTTGCCATCCACCTGGCGCTGCATGCGCTGGGCATAGGCCCCGGCGATGAAGTGATCGTGCCGAGCCTGACCTACGTGGCCTCGGTCAATCCCATCCTGCAGGTTGGGGCAACACCGGTGTTTGTCGATTCGGACCGGCACACCTGGCAGATGGACCCGGAAGATGTGCGGCGCAAGATCACGCCGCGCACCCGTGCCGTGCTGGCCGTGCACCTGTATGGCCTGGCATGCGACATGGCGGCACTGACTTCGATCTGCCGCGAACACGATTTATTCCTGGTCGAGGATTGCGCCGAAGCATTCGGCACCCGTTTCGAGGGGTGCCATGCCGGCACCTTCGGCGATGTGGCCACGTTCAGTTTTTTCGGCAACAAGACCATCACGACCGGCGAAGGCGGCATGGTGGTGACGTCCGACGACAAGCTCAAAGACAGGCTCTATCACTTGAAGATGCAGGGTGTGGTGCCCGACCGCGAATACTGGCATGACGAGATGGCCTTCAATTACCGCATGACCAATATCTGCGCCGCCATCGGCCTGGCCCAGTTGGAACAGGCCGACGATATCCTTGCCAGGAAGCGCCTGATCGCCGGCTGGTACCGCGAAGGCCTGCATGGTTTGCCGCTGGTGCTGCATGCTGAAACACCGGGCACGGTGCATTCGTTCTGGCTCTGCACCATCATGCTCGACGATGAGTCCTTGCGCCAACCCTTGCGCAAGCATCTGTTTGCGCAGCGCATCGAAACACGCCCGACGTTCTACCCCTGCCATACGCTGCCGCATTATGCGAAGCCGGGTGGGTCCACCTCGAACCCGCACCCGAACGCCCAATGGCTGTCGGAACGCGGCATCAACCTGCCCAGCTACCCCGGCCTGACCGAAGCGCAGGTGCAAGCCGTCTGCGCCGAGCTGCGGCTGTTCTTCAGCAAACCATGAATAAGCCATGAGCCAGGGTCCGTTATTGGCGCTGGTAGCCACCACGCGCTATCTGCTGCTGGTTGACCTGCACGGCAAGACCGTCACGCCGCTGGAAAACCACCGGCCCGAGTATTACGGCATTTCCTGGTTCCCCGGCGACGCCAGCCTGGTGCTGTCCCATTCCGCGCTCGACAATGCGGGCCTGCTCGGCCTGGCCGACTATGCACTCTCCGAAGTCGGTTATTTGTCGCACGGTGCGGCGAGCACGCCGGGGTTTCTGTCGGCGCCGCACCAGATATTGTGCGCGCCGGACGGCAAGCTCATCTGCTGCAACACCGGGCGCAATGCCGTCGCCGTGCTCGACCTGGCGCAGCCCGAAGCGGTACGCGAAGTGCGCCTGTCGGCCCCGCGCTGGGACCGCCTGTCTGCTACCGAGTGCAGCGGCGACCATCTGAATTCGCTCTTCCTCCGGGACGGCAAACTGTATGTGCTGGCCCATGGCCACGGCAAGGGGTCCGAGTTGGCAACCCTGCACTACCCGGACTTGCGCGTGATGGAACGCCAGCCGGTCAAGGGCCGTACCGGAATGCACAACGTCTGGGTGACGGACGAAGGGCAGAAGATCGGCTGCGACAGTGAAGCCGCCGCGCTGGCCGACCTGGACGACGGCAGCACGCTGTGGCAGTCCGGCGCGTTCGCCTTCACGCGCGGCCTGGCTGCAAGCGACGACGTGGTGGTGGTGGGCGAAAGCGCCCGCCTGGGGCGCGACCTGCGCAGCGCCTCGCCCGGCGGCTTGTGGTTAATTGACCGCAAGACCTGGAAGACCCTGGACTATGTGTTTCTCGGCCCCTATGGCGCGGTGCATGACGTGCGCCTGCTCAACGTGCCGGACCATGCGCACGACGGCCATTGCTTCGCGGGGCTGGCAGCCTTGCAGCAGCGTGACCTGGGGCGCGGCATCGCGGCACAAAAAAAGGCCGATGCCGAACTGGCCTGGCTGCATCGCGGCGATTGGGCGGGCTTTCGCTTCGTGATCGGTAACGCGCAGCGCGGGGCCGACGGTGCGCTGGTGGCGCAGCCCGGCAACCTGTGCCTGATGTGCGAGGACGATCTGGCCGGGAATCAGGTAAATAAGCATGCAGATCAAACCCATACCGGGCCCGCACCACGCTCGCTCGATTTCGAGTATGCCTTGAACCGGGAAGATTCCCACGTATCGGTCGTGTCCTATCACGGCAAGGGTGGCGATTGCGACATGCGCGCCCTGCTCGTCCAGGCCAGCGGCCCGGCAACGGCGCACCTGACCCTGTGGACGCACGACGGCCAGGGCTGGGCCACGGAAGACGGCAGCGTGGGCAGCCTGCCCCTGGCCGGACGCATCACGGTGCACGCCGACGCCACGGCATTGCGCTTCGACGTCGATGGCCGGACCGTGCTGAGCTGCCCTGCCGCGCGCATGCGGCTCGACGGCGGGCGCCTTGGCATACGCTGGCTGCATGCCGCCATCCGCCGCACGAGGGACGTCGATGTCTAGCTACGCAACGCGCATCTGGGCGCTGCGTCATTTCTGGGTACACCTTGCGCTGTCGGACCTGCGTTCGCGCTGGCGCCGTTCCTATTTCGGCATCCTGTGGAGCGTGATCCAGCCGCTGGCCACGACGCTGATGCTGTCTTTCGTGTTCGCGCATATTTTCCATGTCGCCATGGCCGACTATGCGCCCTATGTGCTCTCCGGCATGATCGTGTGGGATTTCATGATCGCCTCGGCGGTCAACGGCTCGCAAAGCTTCATCCAGGCCGATGCCTACATCCGGCAATGCGCCCACCCGCTGGCCATCTACCCCTTGCGCACGGTGCTGGGCAACCTGATCGCGCTGGCCGCGGCGTCAACCGGGCTCATTGCGTGGGTGCTTTTGGCGATGCCGCAGCATTTCGGCTGGTGCTGGCTGGCGGCGCTGACGCTGTTTCCCATCCTGGCCGGCATAGGCTGGCCGCTGGCCACCCTGCTGGCGTATTTTGCGGCACGCTTCCGCGACCTGCCGCATTCGCTGGGCCTGCTGTTCCAGGCGATGTGGTTCGTCTCGCCCATCTATTTCGAGCCCGGCACCTTCCGCGCCGGCAATTTGCAGGCGCTGGTGGATTACAATCCGGTCTACCACCTGTTGCAGATCGTGCGCGCGCCGCTCCTGCACGGAAGCTGGCCCAGCGCGGAAAACTACGCCTATTGCTTCGGCATGATCGCGCTCTTTTCCAGCCTTGCCTGGCTGGTCGGCCGCAAGGCGGAACGCAATGTGATTTTTTACCTATGACGCCAGCACAAACCCAAACCGGACCAAGCCACCGCATCGCCTTGCGCGATGTGGACCTGGTCTATTCCTCGCTGGCCTTCAAGGAACGCTCGTTGAAGACGCTGGCGCTGCGGACCCTGGCCCGCCGGCCCGCCGCTGCCGTGCATGATGTGCACGACGTGCACGCCCTGAAGGGCTTGAACCTGGAAATCGGTGCGGGCGAACGGGTCGGCCTGCTGGGCCACAATGGCGCCGGCAAGACGTCGCTGCTGAAGGTGCTGGCCGGGCTGTATCCGATCGCCGCCGGCAGCCTGCGCGTGCAGGGCCAGGTGCGCGCCCTGTTCGACCTCAGCCTGGGCTTCGAGCCCGATGCCTCCGGCCGTGAAAACATCCTCTATCGCGGCCTGCTGCTGGGCCTCAACCCTGCCTTCATGCGCCGCATGGAAAACGAGATCGTCGCCTTTGCCGATCTCGGCGAATTCATCGACTACCCCGTCAAGACCTATTCCGCCGGCATGCAGGTGCGGCTGGCCTTCGCCATTTCCACGGCCGTCGGCGGCGACGTGCTGCTGCTCGATGAAGTCATCGGCGCGGGCGACGAAGCCTTCATGAAAAAGGCGCGCGAACGCATACGCAGCCTGATCGACCAGGCGGAAATCCTGGTGCTGGCCTCGCATGACATCACTTCGCTGCGATCGCTTTGCGAGCGCGGCCTGGTACTGGACCACGGCAAGCTGGTGTTCGACGGCCCGATCGACGCGGCGGTGGCGCATTACCGCTCAACACAAGGCGCACAAGGGGCGCAGGCAGGCACATGAACGGCATCGGGCATACCCATACCTACACCCGGCACGTCCCGGCGCTCGACGGCTTGCGCGGCTATGCCGCCCTGCTGGTCACGTTTTACCATAGCATCCTCAATGTCGACCCGACGCTGGTCGATCGCGCCGTGATGCCTGCCGCAACCAGCGTGGCCGCAGCAGACCTGCCGGCCAAGCTGGTGCTGGCACTGTTCAACGGTTCAGCAGCCGTACAACTGTTCTATGTGCTGAGCGGTGCGGTCCTGTGCCGGTCGCTGTTGGGTATGCAGTGGAACCTGCAGGGTACCGGCGCTTTCCTGGCGCGCCGCCTGCTGCGCCTGTACCCCGCGCTGATGCTGTGCATTTTGCTGATGTGGCTGATGTTCCTGGCCTATTCAGCCTGTTCGGTGGCCGGTTACCCGCAGATCAATGGCGAACTGGCCTGGCGCAATGCCTTCCTGATTGACACCCTGGTCAACAACCCCTCAACGAGCGTGCAGGTCGAATTGCTGGCCACGCCCTTCGTGCTGCTGTTCGCGCTGGCCTATCGCCGCTTTGCTCTGGCCGGCGCCGCCGTGCTGCTGGCGCTGTCGCTGTTTGCCGTCGAGATTCATGCGCTTGCGCTCAACCTGCCCAATATGGATGCAGCCTTGCTGTTGTTTTTTGCCGGCATGGCGGTGGCCCTGCCCGAATGCCGTACCGTGTTTGCCGACATATCCGGTGCGGGCCTGGCGGTGCTGGCCGCGCTGGCGTTTTTTGCGCGCCAGTTCCTGGACCTGCATGCCTTGTCGGGGCTGTTCGGCGAAGCCTTGCTGATGGCGCTGCTGATCGGGTTTGTCATGCATGCCCGGGTGCCCACGGCCCTGCACCGCTTGCTGGAAAACCGCGTCTCGCAATACCTGGGCCGCGTGAGCTATAGCTATTACCTGTTCAACGTGCCGGTGCTGTTCTTCCTGTGGTTCACGCCGCCCCTGTCCGGCTTCCAGCAGGGCGCCAACCCCCTGCTGTGCGGCCTGGCCGTCGGCCTTGCTTCGGTGCTGCCCACGCTGGCGCTGGCCCACCTGGCGCAGGCATACTGCGAGCAGCCCTGCATCAACCTGGGCCGCAAGATCAGCGCGCTGTTGCAGGGGCCGGCATTGGAGCCGGCATTGGAGCCGGCATCAGAGCCGACAAGGGTGGCGGCAACGGCGGCGGCAACGGTGGTGGCAACTTCGGGAGCGCCCACATGAGCCTGCGCGTGATGTGGCTGCTGAACCATTCCTCGGCGCGCAAGTTCGAGGTGGCGATGCTGAAGTCGCTCGGCGTGAGCCAGATCTTCCTGCCCAAGCTTTTCCCCAACGACGTGTCGTTCCGCTCCGCCTCGGTCGACTGGAGCGAAGACGCCAACCTCGACATTCCGCAGGCCGAGCTGGACGTGCTCAACGCCGCCGACTGGTACAACGGCGCCGACGCCGACGCGTGGAAGATCGCGAACCGGTATTTCGATGTCTGCTTCTGCATCCTGCAATATGCCGGCATCCTGGTCCAGGCGGCCAGGCATTTCGAAGGCGCCCTGCTGTGGCGTGCCTACGGGCTGGACATCAGCAAGACGTATTCCTTCGTCGTGGACTACCTGACCGGCGGCAAGGGTGGCCGGCGCCTGATCGAACAGATGGGGCGGCGCTTTTATTTTGCCAAGGCCTACGACCATATCGATGCGGTCGAAATGCCGTTATTGCAGAAGCGCGCCCTGTACCTGCCGCTCGGCCTGCACAATGCTTCACTGCGCGACGGCTGGGAAGGCCGCGACCGGCGCATTTTCTTCGTCTGCCCTGAAATCGGCTTCAACGACTATTACAAGTCGATCTACCAGGACTTCGTTGCCGCCATGGACGGCATGCCTTACGCCATCGGCGGCGCGCAACCGCTGGCGGTGGCCGACCCGGCCGTGCTCGGCTTCACGCCGCTGGCAGTGCATGAAGAAAACATGCGCCAGATGCGCGTGATGTTCTACCACTCGACCGAACCGAACCACGTGCATTACCACCCCTTCGAAGCCGTGCGCGCCGGCATGCCGCTGGTGTTCATGGGCGGCGGCATGCTCGAACGCATGGCCGGCCCCGGCTTGCCCGGCTGCTGCGCCAGCATGGATGAAGCGCGGCACAAGCTGGCGCGCATCCTGGAAGGCGACCAGAAGCTGATCGACAGCATCCGCGCCACACAAGGCGTGCTGCTCGAACGCATGGAAGCAGACCATCTGCGCCAGGCCTGGCGCGACGGCTTGGCCCGCGTCGAGGCGGACTTGCAGACGGCGCGCGCCGAACGCGCAGAACGTGCCGCGCTGGCCGTGGCGCTGCCGGCAAGGAAAAAACCGCGCATTGCCGTGCTGCTGCCCATCGGCTACCGCGGGGGCACCTTGCGCGGCGCAAAATTGCTGGCCCAGGCACTGTACCTGGGAAGCCGCCAGGCCGGTGAAGCGGCCGACGTGGTACTGCTGCACCTGGATGACCCTGCGCTGTACCCGCCCGAGGAATTCGCCGACCTGCAGGCAGGCGTGGCGCGCCGCGCCTTCACCTGGAAGGTGCTCGACATGGACGAAGCACGCCGCGCCATGCATTACGGCGGCAACGCCGGCTGGGTGCCTGCGTCGGAACGTTACCTGGTGGCCGACGACGGCATCCGGAACCTGTGCGATTGCGACCTGTGGTTCCTGGTGTCGGACCGCTTCTCTGCGCCGATGCTGCCCCTGCGCCCCACCATGCACCTGGTCTATGACTACGTGCAGCGCTACGCCAGGACCATGGACGCGGGCGGCGACCGGCCCTTCCTGGACGTGGTGCGCCTGGCCGAACGCGTGCTCACCACCACCGAATTCACACGCCAGGACGTGCTGCAATACGCCGGCGTGGCAGCGCACAAGGTGCTGCGCCTGCCCATGCTGGCACCGGATTTCAGCGCCGTGCCGCAGCGCGCGCAAAGCCGCAAAGCGGACTACTTCCACTGGACCAGCAATGCCGCCCGGCACAAGAACCATGCCAATGCCTTGAAGGCGCTCGACCTGTATTACCGCGAATTCGATGGCGCGCTGGACTGCCGCGTCACCGGCGTGGGCACCGACGCACTGGCCGAAGGCGAACTGGCCGCCCTGATTGCCGCCGGCAAGCCCTTGCGCAAGCGCGTGCGCTGGCTGGGCGAACTGCCCGAATGGCACTACCAGGACACACTGGCGCGCGCTGCCTTCCTGTGGCATCCGGCCCAGGTCGACAACGGCACCTTTGCCGTCATCGAAGCCGCCGCCTCGGGCGTGCCGGCCTTGAGCAGCGATTACCCAGCCATGCGCGAGATCGATACCCAATTCAGCCTGCAGCTCGCCTGGAGCGACAGCGCCGACCCGCGGGCCATGGCGCAGGCATTGAAGCGCATGGAACAGGAATGCACGGCGCGGCGCGCCTTGCTGCCGGGCGCCGGACAACTGGCCGGGCAAGGCGTGGCGCAATTGGCGCCGGCATATTGGGAGGCGGTGCGCGCATGTCTGTGAATCCTCCCAACACCGTGCCTGCCAGCGCATCTGCCGGCACTGCCACGAGATTGCCCGTCAAACACTTCGGCATCTACCTGGCCTATGCGCCCACGGTCGATTTGCGCCACCAGGGCCTGGGGCGCTACCTTTCGGCCTTCCTGGGCGGCGCGGCGGAACGCGCCGACCTGCGCTTTACCGTGCTGTGCCCAAGCTGGTCGCAGCGCGACCTGCGCGAATTCTTCAGTGCGGAAAACATTGCCCCGGAGCGCTACGACTTGCGCTCCCCCGGCGGCCAGCCGCTGATCCTGCGCGCCTATGAAGCCTGGCGAGCCTGGCGTCCGCGCAAGAAAAAGCCGCCGCTGCGCCAACGCCTGCTCGATGCCTTGCGTGCGGCGCGCTCCGGCTTCCTGCGCGGCCTGGAAGAACGGCTGGTGCATGCCCATTCGCTGGCCAGCGCCCTGCCCTTGCTGCTCTACCTCGCCCTGGCGCTGGGCATGGCCGCGGTGCTGGCGCTGCCGCTGTTGCTGGCGGCGGCGCTGCTGGGCCTGGGTGCCGTGGCGGCCGGCGCGCTGGTGCGCCTGGCGCGGCCGTCGCGTGCCCTGATTGCGCGCGCATCTGCCGTGCTGGCCAACCCCAAGGAAGACGGTTTTGTGCTGCGCCTGTACCAGCGCATGGCGCAGGTGGAAGAAGAGCGCATGCAGCGCCTGGCCATGCAACTGGGCGAGGTGCAGGCCTGGTACTGCCCGACGGCGTTCTGGCCCGCCTTCCACCGCCTGCCCGGCCCCAAGCTGATGTGCGTGCCCGACCTGGTGCTGGGCGAATTCCCGGTCGACTATGCCGGCGTGGGCGGTGACCGCTTCCTTGCCACCTTCGATGCAGTCGAAACCGCAATCCGCGAAGGCAGCCATTTCGTGGTCTACAGCGAAACGGTGAAGTGGGAAACCCTGGTCGGCCGCTACGCCGTGCCGGCCGCCAACGTGGCCGTGGTGCGCCATGCACCGAACGACTTGCGGCGCTGGGTTCACATCGGTGAATTCGAAAAAACCGAAGAGACCGCGCGCGGCTACGCCGGGATGCTGTTCGAGAGCGCCCTGCGGCGCTCGCCCAACCAGGCCTACACCGGCTTCTTCCGCAACAGCTCGGCCCGGTTCCTGTTCTATGCCAGCCAGTTCCGCCCGAACAAGAACCTGATCTCGCTGCTGCGCGCCTACGAACACCTGCTGCGCAAGCGCCTCCTGGGCCACAAGCTGATCCTCACAGGCGACGCCGATGCCTTCCCGCCGGTGCGCGACTTCATTGCAGCGCACGGCTTGCAAAACGAAGTGCTATGCCTGCCGCGCCTGCCGGTGCAGGAACTGGCCGCCTGCTACAGGCTGGCCGACCTGGCCGTGAACCCCAGCCTGAGCGAAGGCGGCTGCCCGTTCACCTTCTGCGAGGCACTGTCGGTGGGCACGCCGGCCGTGATGTCGCGCATTGCCGTGACGGAAGAAGTCCTGACCGATGAAGCCGTGCGCGAAGCCAGCCTGTTCGACCCCTACGATTGGCAAGACATGGCGCAGCACATCGAATGGGCGCTGGCGCATCGCGCAGAACTGCTGGCCATCCAGCGCCCGGTCTATGAAACTTTAAGCAGGCGCAACTGGTCCGACGTGGTGCTTGAACACGTCGACATTCTGGAACGCATCGCACGCAACGACGAGGCAAACACATGACCCAACGATTTTTGATTCTCCCCCTGGCGCTGGCTTTGCTGGCTTCGTGCAGCAAGCCGGCAGAGCAGCCGGCCGGCAATGGTTCAGCACCGCCTGCCGCGGCGTCAACGGTCGCAGTGGCAACGGGCCAAAGCATCGACTTGGCCCAGACGGCCTACCCGGGCTTCATCAAGGAAGTGCACGGCATGTCCGGGCAGGAACCCAAGGGGCGCTGGACCGACGGCGCCAGTGCCGTATTCGCATTCAAACAGCCCATGCAAGGCAAGGTCAAGCTGCATATCGTCGCGCAGCCCTACGGCACCAATGCCGGCAAAGACATCGTGCTGGTGCTGGGCGGCGTGCAAAAGAGCGTGCAGTTCAAGCCAGGCATCGACGACTTGCAGACCCGCGATGCCGAATTCGACCTGGCGGCGCCGGCCGATACGCTGGAAATACGCATCCCTGAACCCACGGTGCCGCCCGGCGGCAACCGCAAGCTTGGCCTGTTCATCTCCAGCATCCAGTTCAACTGACATGGCCGCCCCCGCCCCGCTGGCGCAAGGCTTGCTGATACTCGGTTTCGGCGGGCATGCACGCGTCGTGGCCGACGTGGCCATGGCACTGGGCATCCGTGAATTCCTGTTCGTCGATGAAGCCGCGCGCGATGGTGAACAGTTTCTCGGGCACGCTGTCGTTCCAAGCCATGGCCAGGCCCTGCCGCCGTCCTGGCAAGCGTTTGCCGCTTCCGGCGACGCCCGGCGCCGTGAAGCGCAATGCCGGCAGATCGCCGCCGCCGGCTGGCCGCTGGCAACACTGGTCGCCCCCAGCGCCACCATCGGCGCCGGGGCACAGGTCGGCGCCGGCACCCTGGTGGCGCAGCATGCCCACGTCGGGCCGATGGCCCACATCGGCGAAGGCTGCATCATCAACACCGGCGCCATCGTGGAGCACGAAAGCAGGGTCGGCGCATTCAGCCACATCTCGGTCCACGCCACCGTGGCGGGGCGCAGCCGCGTAGGCCGCAGCGTGATGCTGGGCGCCGGTGCGACCGTGATCGATGGTGTTGAGGTTGGCGACCACATCACCGTGGGTGCGGGCGGCGTGGTGGTCCGTTCGCTGCAGGAGCCCGGGGTTTATGTCGGGGTGCCGGTGCGCCGGGTTGGGGATGCATAAGGCAGGGTGACGATGGCCTACGCAGAAATGCAGCAACGCCTTGAGGCTGCCGCCCTCCATAGCCTGTTCTCGGACAGAGGTGCACTGCACCCCAATATCTTCGACAAATATTGGATCGTGGATTTGAAACTTTCGGCTCTGTGCCCTTCTTTGGATATCGATTCCGAATTTTTTGATCCGGCAATTTATATTGCGGGTAAAGCCGATGGCCCGGACCGCGGCAGCCTGCAACTCGCAGCGAAGGTCCTGGTCGATTTGCCGGATGAATTCTGCCAAAGAATGAAAAGCTTCCCGCTGAAAGATGCGTGGGAACTCGATGCCAATGAGGCCAAATGCGATTACCTCTGTTTTCCTTATACCCATTTCGGCGACTATTGGTGCATAGGTTCCAGTTCGGCATACGGCTTCATGCTGGATCACTTCAAAGGGCTACAGCCTTGCAATGACTCGCTTGCCCGCTTGCCTGAATTGGTTTCCTGGGCAATAGGACAACTTGAAAGGCACCCGAGAGACAGAAACGTGATGAATGCCGTACAAGAGCGAATCGAGACGGAAAAAATATTTGGCCCGGAACTGTTGGAAGATTTGCTGGCCGTGCTGAAAGCCTCGCCGCGCCACTTTACCAGGCAGGAAGTGCAAAGTATGACTATCCGGCTCAATGAAGGCTTGCAGGTGATGGCGGATTTCAAGCGGGGGATGTGAGGCTTTGGCCTGGCTATCAAGGCCGGTTAGGCTGCGGTGCTGTAGTGCCGTAGGCTGGGACATGTCCCAGCATTCCCAAGCTGCATAGCTGGGGTGCAACCACAACGTACCGCAGTCAGGGCGCAACGAGCGGCAAATGGATATCAGTAAGCAATTCGGTGGCGGGAACTTCGCGTGGGTCGTTCAGATAGCATTCGAACATCGGTGCGTCATTCGGTACAAATCCGGATTGGGGAAGCCAGGTGCCGAGCAGCCAGCGGTAAGCCCCCTTCATATCGGCATAGGGCCCCTTGTAGCGCAGCCTTGCATAAAGGCCACCAGCCAGGACGATTTCTTCAAGCGGCGAATTCAATGATATTGCCGCATCGACCAGTGTCAACGCTGCAGAACGCAGGGAATCGACGTGCACCAGATCCGGATCATCGAAGAATACCGCCAACATCGCCGGTGCAGCAGCAAGCAGATTTTGTGTCGTCAACGCGACAAACAACTTTCCCATTGCCTGATCGATTTGCATGTAACTGCCGCGATGCGCAATGCCGGCACAACGACGCGCCGGCAGTTCTTCCACTGTGACAGGAAATCCGCCCCGGTCTTCTGCCAATGTCGCCGCTTTGAAAGCAGCATGACTGCCGCCATTGCGATAGTCGACGGGTGTTTGACCAAAATGCTCTTTGAAAGCACGTCCGAAAGCGTCCATTGAGCCATAACCCGCATGTTTGGCGATATCGGGAATCGGCCGCTCCGAATCGGCAAGCCGGGCCGCAGCACGTTGCAGCTTCAGGCGCTTGACCGTATCCCATAAAGTTTCACCACGCATGGCGGTCCAGATGCGATGCCAGTGATAAGGCGATAAACAGGCAATATCTGCCAGGTCGTCAGATGATATGTCGTCGTCAAGGTGGGTATAGATATAATCCATTACGCGGTCCACGCGAACGAGGTAACTTGCGAGCGTCTGCGGTTTGGCCATGAACATTCTCCGTTGGATAGCATGGCGTCATGGTTGCACAGCAGCGCCGATAAATCCTGCTGAGTATTGTTCTTCTGCCGTCATGGTGCAGTCCATACCGGGAACATTAAGCTGGGGCATGCCCCGGCATTCCCATGCCGCAAAGCTGGGACGGGTCCCAGCTTATCTGGCTTTTGCTGGGCTCATATGCAGGAACCTCGCTTTAATCGCATGTGGCTCTTCCGGTTCCATACCATCAACTACTTGCATTCGTTATCGGGATCAGGCGGCATTGGTTGGATACTTGGATTACTTTTTTCCACTTTATCCAATACGCCTCTCGCCAATGGCTCACCATTTTCAGTTGCAAGCTTTAGCCAATAAATTGCCTCTGCCTGGCATGCCTGGTTGTGAATTAGCGAACTCCGAGTACCCATGTTGTATTGCGCCTTGGCGATGCCGGATTGGGCCGTTTTTCTGTACCAGAAAATAGCTTTTGCAGTATCGAAAACGACGAAGTCATAATGCATGGCAAGCTTGTTCGCAGCCGCGACATCGCCATTGCCGCCCAGAATCAACAAACGTGCTTCCTCTTTTTTTGACAATGCAAACTCAGCGTTTGCCATCACGGGCTGCTCACCACGCCCCTTCCCCGCAGCATGGCACAGGCCCGACATTGCCAGGAAAACTGCAAAAGGAAGTAACCGCTGTATGCAGGCCAATTTAATCTCCTCAATCACTGCAACGAGTTTGCGCTTTGCAATCCTGAACCTGAACAAAGTCAATGTTAAGAATTGCGCGATAGGATTCAATCGGGTCATGCGTCTTCAGAAATTCACCATCATATCTGGTCGCGCTTAGCTCGCAGCGGCTGCCTGTTTTGTCATTCGCCCCACCGGATTTATTTGCAATAATCGTTCGGTACTCCGTCACCGGTTTCTTGTCTGTGTCGTCCGTTGTGACATAGGGGGAATGCTCTTCCAAGAACGAATTCAACCCATATTTTTGAATCAAGCCAGGTGAGACCTGCTGCCAATATTGGGGATCAAACCGCACCTGTATGTCTGTCACCCTATCTCCGGCAAAGATGATTTGCATGAACGACGGTATTTTCTTTTGAATTTCCACGCCGTATGGAATAAAGCACATATTGCCCAGGCAATAGGGTCCAACACGCAATAGGGCCATGTCTTGCGCAACAAGATAGCCGTACTGACGCTCGTCATTTTCTGTTGAACGCACAAGACTAACATCGGGATTTATTTTAAAACGCTTGATCCCCAGCTTTGCCATCAATTCCTTTTTGGCAAGCTTGTCTCCAACAGACACGCCTTTGAAATCGCAAGGGGCCGCAGCGCAATAAGCCGGGGTCGCAAATAAAAGCAAAATTCCAGCAATGACTTTCGCAGAACGCATATGATGGATTCTAGCTTGAGTCATATGTGAATCTTTTCTCGACGCGGCCATCGTTATTGCGTATGGCCTCATTGCTCACTACTACTCTGTGTACTTTTCCGCAACCTATCAATTTTCAATTTACACGCCTCAGAAACTTTTGCATCAATTGGTTTTGACATTTTTAAAAACGTTCTTCTCTCTACCCAATCATCATCACGCAATTCAAACTCTCGAATTCGAAGACCGTCTTTCTGAACGTCAGCGATAACTGCCTTGTCCAGTCCGATGCCATCACCGGAAGAGACAATTACAGCTTCCGAATTTGGTGTGTATACACAGGCACGCCATTTCCCAGAGATTTTTTGTGCGGCTACGATCTTCAACTCTTTGTAATCAAAATACTCGAGCTTTCCCCTGGCTTCGATGCCGAATGCACTTCCGATAAAATAAATTGTAATCACCCCAACGGTTATACCCTTTAGCATCCCACGTATTATTTTTGACATACGCATGGTTGCTCCGTAGCGTTGATCTTAGTTGATTTCATGTCTTTACCGGTATTCATCCTGATCACCGGTCTGACCAAAATAGGCCTTGTCCCGTCAGGCCTTTCCGGGCCATATCCAGTAATTTCCATAGAACCTACATACTGGACCCCGTAGTACGCTCTATTCTTATCAGAAAGATCCCCTGCCAACGGGTCTTCAGGCACGTCGCCTGGCCTAGAGAAATCTCCGCGTCGGCTGTCAGGATCATTCGGAACCAAAGTATGGGTATGAAATGCAGCGATATAACCGCTCGGCAGATCGCCCCCTTTTGCCCCCCATTTCGACCCCTCTTTAGGTGCCAGATATGTAAAGCAATTACCAGAACTTATAATATATCCGCCGACTTCATTTCTCGGACTATACAGGCCGCCTTGCTTTGAGTGAGTTCGAATATAGTTATACATATCAATTGCTGCGTCATTAGGCCCAGCAAAGTAATCCCCCGGGTTCAACCCAAACAAATCTCGGAGTCCTGTCGGATTTGCCCCGACATACGAATAGGTAGAAAAAAATCCTCCGTCTAGGCCTATTGGATCGCTTTCGACATATCGGCCAATGGAAGGATCGTAATCCCGGAAGTAGTTGTAAAAAGTACCAGTTTCCGCGTCGTAGTATGTCGCGTTTGCAGGCAGGCTGAATGCAAATGCACACGCCGCAATCAGGTATGTTGCCTTCTTCATTGTCCTCTTATCCTTTCCCTCTCTGTTTTTATCTCTTGGGGGCTGACATAGCCAAGTTCTTGAGCCTGCTTCGCAAAATGCATGGCGATCTTTGTATATTGGGCCTGCTGCTCGCGTGATTTGACAAACTTTGCCATGCCGCCAAATCCTCTACCCAGCGATTCCGAATAATCCGCCGTTCGAGGATCGATAGCTCGAGCCCGCGCAAGATACGCGATTGCTTTTTGCCCGTTCTGCCTGCCCCAAAATAAGGCGTTGGCGCTCAGCATATCGGCAAGAAACTCGTGGTAAGTAAGCGTTCGCATGTAGCTGCCGCTGTCCAATCCTCGCTTGCCGATTGCGAAGTCGCGAATATAGAGATCGTCTCCGATATATTTGCCGCCGCTGGTTGTTTCGATATTCTGCTGTTGAAACGATGGATCGAGGTAGCGGACAAATACGTGGTCCGGCGCGTGAACAGGATAGATCGGATATCCCAGCCGTTGTGCAACGGCGATGTAAAGCAGCGGCATCGTGTAGCAAATGCCTTGCTTGGTATCCAGAATGCCGTTCAGGAAATAATAATCTTGCCGGCTCCGCGACAACGGACTGCGATCATAATGATAGCCCTCGTATCGGAACAAGACCGTATTTAGCACGCGAATGCGCGTCTCGGGGTCTTGCGAGCCATTTGCCAAACGCTTTGCCTCCGCGACCAGCGCATCGATCCTCGCAGAATAGTCCTTTGGGTCAATGCCTGGGTAAAACTCTTTGGCAAAGACCAAAGCGGCGTTGGCAACATCGATTTTGTTTTCCGGCAGGGACAACTGCCGCTCAATTTCCGGGCTTAATTTGACGGCAAGTTCTATTTCGCTGGCGGCAGCGCATTTTGCGGCCAATACAGTCGCGAAGAAAAGTCCCAGTACACAATAGCCCAACTGCTGTAGAGCGGAGCTGCCAAGACCGCACTTAAGCAGTTCCAAGCGCATTATTTTTCCGTAATTTACTCCCTAAGAGATGGTAGCATGGTCGTTGCAAATATTGCAAATGCTCACCGCAGTTCAGATATGCCTTGGAGCAGTGGATAGCGTGTCCGGTAGGCTGGGACATGTCCCAGCATTCCCATGCTGCAAAGCTGGGACGCGTCCCAGCCTACTTCGCTATCCGGCACCATTCTCACTCAGCACAAGGCTTCAATATACCGCGTATCCAGCTTCGCACAATAACTGGCACAAGTCTGCCGCGCCGTATTGGCAGCAGCATGCACCGCCATGTCGGCATTGGCATGGAAACACATCGACACAATGATCGCGGGCAGAACCGGTTGCAGGGGCAGTTCGACGAATTCGCCGTCGGCCAGGGCGGCATTGACGAACAGGCTGGGAATGGCGGCGACGCCGTAGCCGTCGCGGATCAGTTGCACGATGGCTGCGACCGAGGGGGAACAGGTGATGCGGGTCTGTTCGATGGGCATGGGCACGAGGTTGGCCAGCTTGGCGACAATTTCTTCCAGCATGCGATGCGGCGCGGTGCCGCGGCCGAAGGTGAGGATGGGCAGTTGCAGCACCCGTTTTGCCAGCCCTTCCTTGCGCAGCGACAGCAAGCCCTTCCTGGCGATCCAGCGCACGGGGTAGAGCGCCAGTGCTTCCGACATGATTTCGCTGCTGCTGATGCCGTCCACGCGCACTACCAGGTCCAGCTCGCGTGCGCGCAGGCGCTTTTCCAGCACGCTGGAGAGGTCCACCGTCAAGTCGACTTCCAGTTCGGGGTAGGCGGCATTCAGTTCGCGCATGAAGTCGGCCAGCCAGCTGTGCACCACCGACTCGATCACGCCCAGGCGCAGGCGGCCGCGCACCACGCTTTCCTTGCGGGCGGCAGTTTGCAGGCGGCGCGTGGCGTCGACCACGGCCTTGGCGTGGGACAGCAGGTATTCCGCATTGGGCGTGAGCCTGAATTGCTTGGATGAACGGTCTACTAGTTCGGTCTGCAATTCTTCTTCCAGGCATTTGATGCGCAGGGAAATGGCTGCCGGCGTGGCGTGCAGCGCGCGTGCCGTTGCGCGGAAGCTGCGCAACTGGGCCAGAATCACAAAGGTTTCGAGGAAACGTGTATTCATGGGAATCCACCGCCCTATGTGGAATTGGTGAAATTAGCGAGATCGGTGAGACAAGAATACCTTAATCGCTCTCCCAAGTATGCAATAAGACGGTAAGAAAAACTATACACCTGCGCAAAAAATAACTAGCTGGCGATGCCGTCCAATCGATTCTATTCTTACGCTATCGCAATCGGGCTTCTGTATTTTTTGGCCGGCTTGCTCATCTGCTTGTTTATCTGATTTCACAGAGGAGTGGCACCTTCCAATGACTACTGCAACGACATTCGAGACTACCGCATCCCAGGCTGCCGCCATGGCGCCGGCCGCATTGCGCCGGCAGATCCGCGACGGCCGGTTCCGCCTTCCCACCGCCGGCTATTGCGGCGACTTCGCGCAAGCCAATCTGGTGATATTGCCCCAGGCGCATGCCGACGATTTCCTGCGCTTTTGCCAGCGCAACCAGAAGGCCTGCCCGCTGCTTGGCATCGGCGAGGCGGGGCAATGGGCCGTCCCCCGGCTGGGCCAGGACCTCGACCTGCGCACCGACCTGCCCGGCTATTACCTCTATCGCGACGGCCAGTTGGCCGGCGAGCCCGGCAACCTCACTGCGCTCTGGCAGGATGACCTGGTGGCCTTTGCCATCGGCTGCTCGTTCTCGTTCGAACAGATGCTGATGCAGGCTGGCATTGCGCTGCGCCATATCGAGCAGAACCGCAACGTGGCAATGTACCGCACCAATATCCCGAATGAGGCGGCCGGCCCGTTCGGCGGCAATATGGTCGTGTCGATGCGCCCGATGAAAGCGCGCGATGCGATCCGCGCGGTCCAGATCACCAGCCGCTTTCCCGCCGTGCACGGCGCACCGGTGCACCTTGGCAACCCCAACCTGATCGGTATCGCCGACCTGGGCCGCCCGGACTATGGCGACGCCGTCGAGATCCTGCCCGACGAGTTGCCTGTGTACTGGGCCTGTGGCGTGACGCCGCAAGAGGCCATCCGCGCGGCGCGGCTGCCGTTTGTGATCACGCACAAGCCGGGCGACATGCTG
>Ga0134128_10000271_pt1 | contig 73481 bp, 58 predicted proteins | sample KB31754_FD_96462 | JGI IMG/M metagenome (GOLD analysis project Ga0134128, IMG submission 96462) | Terrestrial soil microbial communities with excess Nitrogen fertilizer from Kellogg Biological Station, Michigan, USA - KB3-175-4 | ecosystem: Environmental > Terrestrial > Soil > Unclassified ... | reverse complement strand
GGCAGGTCCTCCATCTTCTCGACATCCTGGAAGATATTCGAACACTTCGGAATGGCCAGGAACCGGTCATTCCGGATCAGCTTGTCGCTGTTCTTTTGTTTCGACTGCTCGGCCTTGATGCCCCCGATGATCCGGCATTTCATGATCACCCCCGGAAAACTTTGGAACTCCGAGATCACGATCACATCCAGCGGATCACCATCCTCCCCTCTGGTCTTGGGAATGAACCCGAAATCATAAGGGAATACCATCCCCGATGGCAGAATCTTCTTCATCTTGAAGAACGGCGTATTGGGCACATAATCATATTTCTGCGCACTACCCTTAGGGGTCTCGACAATAACATCCACAGTACAGGTCATGATCATTGATTTTAAAAAGTAAACTGCTATATGAACAAATAGCTAAAAAAGCGGGCCAGTTTTTGCCGCGCTATTCTCAAATGCTACCTGTATGCATCTCATCGATCTCATCCATGCTGCATTTGGTCAGGGTAAGGACCTCGACACCCTCCAAATGGTCAATCGCGCGATCCTCAGCTTCTTTCTGACGCTGATCCTCATCCGCACGGCCGGCATCCGCACCTTCGGCAAAAAAACCCCTTTCGACAACGTGATCATCATCATGCTCGGCTCCATCTTCAGCCGCGTTGTCGTCGGCGCTTCGCCCTTTATACCCACCACGGCAGCCTGTTTTGCGTTTGTCCTGGTACACCGCTTCCTCGCATGGGTCAGCCTTTACAACGACCGCGTGGGGAGCTGGATAAAAGGGGAAGCATCTACTCTGTATGCAAATGGGGAACTAAATACGGAGAACATGCGGAAAGGGCGCATCAGTATCAAAGACCTTCACGAAAGCGTTCGCCAACGCACAAACGAGGACAGCCTGGAACATGTAAAAGAGATCATTCTCGAACGCACGGGGGAGATCAGCATCATAAAAAAATAGGAAAAATTTCCACACTGTCCCAGTTATCCCGCCGGGTATAAATTTTGCCTCTTTCATAATGATGCAAGAGTTTAAACTGGATTTCATTTTCAACCATGTCCATCATACGGCATCGGTATCAGTTATCAAACGCCCGGATCATATTCAGTATACCATCATTCCGGATGATCCCGCCCTGGAAAAGCGATTTGCCACCCAGGTCGTCCACCGGTTCGGTGAAAAATTCGACTTCGCCTTCCCCGACAAAGGCGAGGATGGTCGCCATTACAACAAAGCACTCGAAAAAGCCCTTAAACAAAGTTCAAAACAGCATATATGAAGACGAGCGAATTTCAAATCGAATTTATCTATGACGAGATCTCTTATGTCGGCCTGGTCCAACCCATCGTCCGTGATGACGACATTAGCTACCGCGTGAGCCTGGAAAGCGACAACCAGGAGACCTACCTGGATCTGATCCTTACACCTTCCGATTCCGATCTCGAGGATTGGAACTATACCTGCGATGACGGCGATGACGCGACCAGGCATTACGACAAAGCATTGCTCGATGAGGTCGGCGAACGGATCGAGGCTTATCTCACGAAATCACCCACACACTAACCGACCCCGCATCCACCGGGAAATCCCCCCATCCATCCGCATCGACCGTGACCGCTTCTTTCCTCACCCCCAGCAGATCGAAAAAAGTCTTACCTGCATTCGCCGTTCCCATTTCCATCTTTTTCTTCGCCTCGTCGCCATTCGATAAGACCACCGCACATCCGGAGCCAGGGTGCTCGCCCGTCCCCTCCCGCGTCCAGCCAATGCAATTTGGGGCGTCGAAATAATCCCGCTGTCTGCCATAGGCATATTGTTTGCGCGCTGTCAGCAGTTGTTCCAGATGCGGACATTGCTCCAGCCATATCTCCTGGTCGCTTCCGTCCTTTCCCTTTCCCACATAATGCGCCCCATAGATATCGGGATAGAACACGCAAGGGTAACCCGCCTCCCGGAGCAGGATCAACGCATAGGCCAGCGGCTTGAACCACGTCTCCACCGGCGTCTCCAGGGCCTGCAGCGGCTGCGTGTCATGATTGTCTACCAGTGTCGCCGCCAGCTGCGGATTGGATTCCAGCAGACAGTTCTTTAAAATGCCCGTAAGATCATAATCCTTGCCCTTATTCGCAGCCTGAAAAAAATTATTGTGCAGCGGTGCATCGAACAAGGCGATCTTGCCCTCCGTCGCCTCGATATATTTTAACATCACGGGCAGATCCTCGGGCGCCCAATATTCACCCACAGCATACAGATCCGCCTTTAACGTCCGCATATGATCCAGCCATTCGACGACAAAATCCGGCGACATATGCTTCACCGCGTCCAGCCGGACTCCGGAGAACGATGCCTCCCGAAAGAACCATTCTCCCCAACGCTTCAATTCCTCCCGGACCGCCGGATTGCGAAATTCCACATCCGCAAACATCAGGTAATCGAAATTCCCGAATTCCGAGCCCACCACGTCCTGCCATCCCTGCCCGTACTCGTTTCGCAGCTTATAGATGCCTGCTTCGTTAACATCGGCCGCACAATCGACACCGGAGAAACAATGCCAGTCCCAAACGAAAGACGAATATTTGCCCTTCCTTCCCGGAAACGTAAATTTGGTATACGCATCGATCTCCACCGGCTCGATCAGTTCGTTCCGGTTATCGGGGTTTACCCTTATCGCCGACACCTTCTCCTTTTCGTCGGCCCCGGCTTTATGATTCAGGACCACATCGGCATAGACCGAGATCCCATTTTCCTGCAAGGCACGCAGCGCAGCAGAATACCCCTCCTTCGTTCCATATTTCGTCCGCACCGAACCTTTCTGATGGAATTCGCCCAAGTCATACAGATCATAGGCGTCATACCCACTGGACTTGGCCCCATCCTTGCCCTTGGTCGCCGGTGGCAGCCAAAGCGCATTGATGCCCCATCCCGCCAGTTCCTTTGCCTTGTCCTTTGCATGATCCCATAATGTCCCATCTGCCGGATAATACCAATGGAAGAATTGCATCATTGTGCCGTTGGTCATAGTCGCTTGATTGTGCGGGTGCCTATGCAATTCCCGGGCTAACCTATTGACCGCCGCGGCGTATATACAACGGCGTCATTTCTTACTGACCATCACAGCCGGTCTCTCAATTAGGCAATTTCCGGACCGGCAAGATCGATGACCCTTCGCACCAGCAGCTCCCAGCCATTCGCCTGCGAAGGCTTCAAAAAACTCAGTGCGACAAGCCCGGAACCGCGCAGCGCATAATAATCTGCGCCGGCCTGATCCGCGAGGATCACAATGGGTATCCTCGAATACCGGGCATTGGACTTGATCACCCGCACGAGCGACCCGGAAAAAGCGCTGGGTAGGTTGGGGTCCAGCACGATCACCGTCGGCTCTCCGTCCTCTTCGGCCAGGCATTTGAGGACGTCCTCACCGTTGCTGGCAAAGTCGAGATGAACCGAAGGGGCAAGCCGACCGAACGTTTCTTTCAGCAAATTTCGATGATCCAAATTACGTTCCCCAACCAGTACCCTTCCCATATGTAAGTTTTACATGGTTTTAGCCTCAAAAACTCCGCCAACCCGGCAAGCGCGATAGGCAAAATTACGTAGCGGTTCGCTGGGCAAATCTTTCCGCGTTCCTTTATGGCAGGGCTTTTGCCAGGATACTGGCGATCTCCGTCTTCAGAAGGTGGAATTTATTGGGCTTTACGAGAAATGCGGCGGCGCCCAGCCCGGCGACTTCAGCCATATCTTCCTGAAGCCTGCTGGTGGAGTAAATGATCACAGGGATCGAGTGGAAAAGCGGACTGTTCTTGATATGCTTGAGACACTGCTTACCATTCATCTTAGGCATATTCAGGTCCAAAAAGATAAAATCGGGTCGTGCAGGCATGCTTTCCAGTCGCCGGAGCGCCTCGATGCCGTTCACTGCGGTGATGCATTGGATCTGCGGATCGATCTCCGCAATCGCGTCCGCAAAGAACAAAAGATCATCGATATCATCGTCAACAATTAAAATTATCATTTTTTGATGATATTTGTCTGCACTGCAATATATTGAATCGACATGAAAAAAATGCATTTCCCGGATTCCGCGACCGGCGGTTCCCCGGGATTCCCGATAGTGGCGATCGGTGCGGCCTCGGATGGGCCGGCCGCCATCACCGAACTTCTCAAACAAGTACCCGCCGAAACGGGGATGGCGTTCCTTTATCTGCAGTATCCACCCGGCGAATCCGCCCCTGATATCATCCGCCGTCTAGCAGAAACTACGCCCCTCAAAGTCGAAGAAGGCCGCAATGAACTAAATATCAGGCCCAATACCGTATACGTGCTCCCCGCCGAACAAGAGATACAGCTCGCGGACGGTGCCCTGCTGCTGACCCGCCCGAATGCCCGCGCCCGGGACCAACGGCCTCTCGACAAATTCTTTGCCGCCGCGGCCCGTGCAGGGAAGACGGGCGTTATCGGCATCCTGCTGTCCGCCGAAGGCGAGGACGGGGCGGCAGGTCTGAAGGCCATCAAAATTGCCGGCGGCATCACCTTCGCCTGCGAGGAAACGGCTGTCTTGTCCCATTCCCCCATGACGGCCGGCGTGGTCGACCTCGTCCTCTCTTCCACCGAAATAGGCCAGGAACTCACTAAGCTCAACCTCGGGAACGAAACCTTTGCCGAGATACAGGCAGGCTCCGGCGCGATAAGCGACACCGACGACAACCTGCTGAATATCATCCAGCTGTTGCGCAAAGCCACAGGCATCGATTTTACACATTATAAGATCACCACCATCAAACGCCGGATCATCCGGCGCATGCTGCTTTATAAGCTAGGCGACCTCAAAGCGTATTACGAATACCTAAAACGTCACGCAAACGAGATCACTCTCCTTTACCACGACCTGCTGATCAACGTTACCTGCTTTTTTCGCGATCTCGACTCCATGGAATACCTCCGGAAGACCGTGCTGCCCCAGGTGCTCAAGGGCAAATCTAACGAGGAGCAGGTACGTGTCTGGGTGCCGGCCTGCTCCACGGGCGAGGAAGCGTATTCCCTGGCTATCCTCATCACCGAGATCCAGGAGGAGAGCGGCAGCAAGATCCCCATTCAGATCTTCGGAACGGACCTCAGCGAGATCGCCATCTCCAAAGCCCGCCTGGGTGTTTATTCCTCCACCGACGTGGCGGACATGGCCGATATCCGAGTCTCGAAATTTTTCGTCCGTACCGAGAACAATAATTTTCGCGTACAGAAACGCATCCGCGACCTCTGCGTATTCGCCCAGCACAACGTCTTTAAAGATCCCCCATTCTCCCGTCTCGACCTCATCAGCTGTTGCAATTTCTTTATCTATCTCGATAATAGCCTCCAGCAAAAATGCACGGCATTGTTTTATTATGCCCTTAACCCAAATGCTTTCATGGTGCTGGGAAAATCGGAGACCATCAGCTCCGGCGGCCAGCAACTTTTTTCGCAGGTTGAAAAGAAATTCAAGGTCTACAAAAAGAAATCGAACGGATCGCCCAAGGTCATGGCGGAGATCAACTACCGCCTGCCTGCTCCCGAACTGGCGGAGGCCGCGGAACGAAAACGCTCCAAGGTCGAACCACAACCCGAGATGACCGGCCTGGAAAAAACGGTGGACGACATCCTCTACGCGAAATATATTCCCGCCGCCGTCGTCATCAACCAGGAAATGGAGATCCTGCAATTCCGCGGGTCTACCAACCTGTTCCTCGAGCCGTCCCGGGGAAAAGCCAGTTTCAACCTGATGAAAATGACGCGCCCCGAACTTACCTTCGATCTCCGTAACTGCATCCACAAGGCGCAGACGACCCAAACATCCGTATCTAAAGGCGACATCCGGTTCAAGATCAAAGAGCAGGAACACATTGTGAAATTGGAGGTCATTCCTATTCCGTCCAATAATGAAGACCGCCTTATTCTAATCATCTTCGAAGAACAGCACCCGCAGGGCCCCGGCGGCGGCACCGATTTTTCCCGCGACGAAACCGTGCGTAAGCTTCAGGATGAGCTCGGCGCCGTACGTAACGACATGCAGGCGATCATCGATGAACACGAGGCGAATAAAGAGGAACTCCAGAGCGCTAACGAAGAGATCATAAGCAGTAACGAGGAATTGCAAAGTATAAACGAAGAGCTCGAAACCTCCAAGGAAGAGGTCGAGTCGGCCAACGAAGAGCTCACGGCTATCAATGCCGAGCTACAGATGAGCAACGAACAGCTGCTGGAATCACAGGAATACGCGGAGGCGATTTTCGCTACCATCCGCGAAGGCGTCCTGGTCCTCAGCACTGATTACCGCGTCAAGATGGCCAATGAAGCCTTCTACCGTACCTTTCACGCCGAGGCGCATAATACGGAAGGAAGGCTCCTTTTCGATATCGGCGAAGGCCAATGGAACAAACCCGAGATCAAAGACCTGATCAACGAAATTCTCCTGCACGGCCGGCAGTTCGACGGCTATGAGATGCAATATCTCCTGCCGTCCATCGGCACCAGGACCATGCTGGTCAATGGCCGCAAGGTGGTCCAGAAAGCAAATAAACAGGAGCTCATGCTCCTGGCTTTCGAAGACATCACGGACAAACGCCGTGCGGACGTCCTCAAAGCCGAGCGCGAAGAATGGTTCCGAAACATGGCTAATAATGCCCCTGTGATGATCTGGACCGCCGGACCCGATGGGCTCAGGAATTTCTTTAACGTGACCTGGCAGACCTACACCGGCCGGAGCGTCGAGTTGGATATGGGCGGCGGCTGGATAGACGATGTCCTGCCTGCGGAGCGCGAATCTTTCTTGTCGGTGTATAATCGCGCTTTCGAAGACCAAAAACCCTTCGAGATCGACTACCGCCTGCGGCGGCACGACGGTGAATATCGCTGGGTAAAGGCCATCGGCCGGCCCACCTTCTCGCCTGATGAACAATTCACCGGTATCGTCGGTATTTGTACCGAGATCCACGACGCCAAGATCGCCCATGCCGAGCTCGAACGCATCGTAAGCCGGCGCACCTATGACCTGCAGCAGGCCAACAAAGAGCTCAAAAAATCGAACACCGAACTGCAGCAGTTCGCCTATGTCGCCAGCCATGACCTGCAGGAGCCGCTGAGAAAGATCATGATCTTCTCGGACCGGCTGACCTCTGGCCCCGAGCTCTCGGAAACAAGACATAACTACATCAATAAGATCGCTGCCTCCGCCCAGCGCATGTCCCAGCTCATCCATGACCTGCTGGACTTCTCCCGCGCTACCCGGACCAGCGAACGGTTGGAACAGGCCGACCTCTCGGCTGTCCTTCAAACCGTGCTGAGCGATTTCGATCTGTTGATCAAAGAAAAGAATGCCCTCGTCGTCGTGGACCAGCTTCCGGTGATCGAAGCTATTCCCCTGCAAATGGAGCAATTGTTCCATAACCTCATCAGCAATGCCCTCAAGTTCTCCAAGGAACGCACCCCGCCTGTGATCAGGATCACGAGTAGAAAGCTGGAAAAGGATGAAGCCGCAGCGATTGGCGGACTCGACAAAAGCCTCGATTACATCGAGCTGGTCTTCGAAGACAACGGCATCGGTTTCAGCAACGAATTTGGGGAACAGATCTTCGTGCTCTTTCAAAGGCTCAACGGCCGGCATGAGTATCCCGGCACCGGAATCGGCCTGGCGCTATGCCGCAAGATCGTCGACAACCACAACGGCCGGATCTTCGCCAACTCGCTCGAGTCCATCCATACCCAGTTCCACGTGGTCCTGCCGGTCGAACAGCCGCATTGACGCAACCATGGCCCCGCGCGTCTCTCCACCGGCCCCGAATTCGGGCCGGCACCCCCCGTTTTTTTTACGGCATGGCGAAGACCGCAACCGGATGCAACCGAATAAATGTTTAGCGGCACACCCGCACATAGATATATATTCGGCCTCAGCCCAAAACACTGGATTTTTATCGGGTCTGCACGAGCTTTAAGGTAAATAAAAGCGCTTGCATATGAGTCGGATCATCCTTCCCCTTGAAAAAGTGGGCCTAACCGACATCGGGCTGGTCGGTGGTAAATGTGCCTCGCTCGGCGAGATGTTACAGCATTTGACGCCCCTGGGCGTAGCTATCCCCGGCGGTTTTGTCGTGACCACAGAAGCCTATCTGCAGTTCCTGGAACAAAGCGGCCTCCAGCCCTTCATCAACCAGGAACTAAAAAGCATCGACCACAACAACGTCGAATCGCTCCGCCGCGCGGGTCTCAGGATCCGCCAGGCCATCAGCAATGCCCGGTTCCCTCACGAGTTGTCCCAACAGATCATCGGAGCCTATGGCGAATTATCCGCCCGCTACGACCAGGCAGCCACCGATGTGGCCGTTCGCTCCAGCGCCACGGCCGAAGACCTGCCCGAGGCGAGCTTCGCGGGTCAGCAGGAGACCTACCTCAATGTCCGCGGACCCGCAGCCCTCATCGATGCAGTCCGCAATTGCTTCGCTTCGCTATTCACGGATCGGGCGATCAGCTACCGCGACAAATTCCACTTCGATGTTTCGACCGTAGCCCTGTCCGTCTGCGTCCAGAAAATGGTCCGCTCGGATCTCGGCGCCAGCGGCGTAGCCTTCTCCCTCGATACCGAATCGGGTTTCCGCGACATCGTCATGATCAACGGTTCCTACGGTCTCGGGGAAATGATCGTCCAGGGCGCCGTCTCACCCGACGAATTCCTGGTCTTCAAACCCACCCGGAAACAAGGGTTTGCGGCTATCATCGAAAAAAAACTGGGGACAAAAGACAAGATCATGATCTATGGCGACCGCAGCGATCAGCGCACCCGCGTCATTCCCACGGAAGAAACACAGAAACACCGCTTCTGTCTCGCGGATGCCCAGATCCTGCAGTTGGCGGATTGGGTTACTTCCATCGAAGCTTATTATACCCGCATCAAAGGTCATTGGTGTCCTGTCGACGTGGAATGGGCGGTCGACGGCCTCCACGGCGGTTTGTTCATCGTACAGGCCCGGCCCGAAACTGTCCATAGCCGCCGGACGAATAATACCCTCACCGAATACCGCATGGATCCCAAATCGGAACGACGGCTGCTCGGCAAGGGCATCGCCGTCGGCGATAAGGTCGCCACGGGCGCGGTGAATATTCTTTACTCCCTCGACAAAAGACTCGGCGGCCGCGAGTTTCGGCCCGGCGACGTGCTGGTCACCGAGATCACGGACCCGGACTGGGAGCCGATCATGAAGATTGCCTCCGCGATCATCACTAACAAGGGCGGCCGGACCTGCCATGCCGCCATCGTAGCCCGCGAGATGGGTGTGCCCGCGATCGTAGGCTGCGGCAACGCCACGGAATGGCTTAGGGACGGCCAGGTCGTTACCGCCTCCTGTGCGGAAGGCGAAGAAGGTTTTGTCTATGACGGCGAGCTGCCATTCGAATGCATCACCACGAACCTGAAAGACCTGCCCAAAGTATCGACGCCCATCATGCTCAACGTCGGCTCTCCTGCCTCCGCCTTCAGCTATGCACACCTGCCGCATAGCGGCGTCGGCCTCGCTCGCGAAGAGTTCATCATCAACAACTATATCCGAGCCCATCCGCTGGCCTTGCTCCGCCATCGCGAGATGCATGATGCAGCGTTGACATCGGCCATCACGGAGCTGATACGAGGATTCGCCGACGAGGAAGCGTATTTCATCCAGAAGCTATCCTTCGGCATTGCCAAGATTGCTGCGGCTTTCTATCCCAAACGCGTGATCGTCCGGTTCTCCGACTTCAAGAGCAACGAATACCGGAATCTCCTCGGCGGCGATCACTTCGAACCCGTGGAAGAAAACCCCATGATCGGCTGGCGCGGCGCCTCCCGCTACTATTCACCGGGCTATAAGACCGCATTCGGTCTGGAGTGCCGGGCGATCAGCCATGTACGCGATACGTTGGGCCTCACGAACGTGGCGGTGATGATCCCCTTCTGCCGCACCGTCGAAGAGCTTTTGCGCGTAAAGGCTGTGATGGCGGAATACGGTCTCGTCCCCGGCCCCCGCGGTACGTCCGGCGCCTCCGACGGCCAGGCCAACACCCTCGAGCTCTTCCTCATGGCCGAGGTCCCATCCAATATTCTCCTCGCTCGCGAATTCGCCGCCCACATCCACGGCTTCTCCATCGGCAGCAACGACCTCACACAGCTCACGTTGGGACTGGACCGCGACTCGAGCCTTGTGGCGCATCTCTATGATGAAAGGAATGCCGCTGTGAAAACATTGTTGCGGCAGCTGATCAAAACAGCAAAAGAGTGTGCCATAAAGGTCGGCATCTGCGGCCAGGGCCCCTCCGATTTTCCGGATCTCGCACAGTTCCTGGTCGAAGAGGGCATCGACAGCATCTCGGTGACGCCGGACTCGCTGGTGAAAACGCTCCGGGCAATACAAGCGGTCGAAACGCTCAAGGCGATACCTGCCGAGGAGACGGCTTGACGGCTTTCTTGGCTCTGCCGGGTTGGGGGAGGGTATAGGCGGTACGGGTCCTTCCTTCGCTCAGCACAAACGACGATTGCACCGAGCCTAAGTTCGGCAACGTGGACAGCTTCTTCATGAGAAAGGTGTTGTACTCGTTCATATTGCCGGTGACGACCTTCAGCAGGTAATCGCAGGGGCCCGTGAGGCGATGACATTCCATGACTTCGGGAAACGCGACGATGTCGCGGGCGAACCGTTCCAGGATCGTCTGTGCATGCTCTTTGAGCTGTACCGTGGTATAGGCGATAAGACTTTTCCCGATAAGCTCGGGATTCAGGATTGCGACATAGCCTTCTATGACGTGATTGTCTTCCAGTTTGCGTATCCTCTCATGGACCGCCGTCACGGACTTTCCCAGCTTATGGGCGATCTCTTTGTTGGTCAGCCTTGCATCCTGCTGTAGCAGGTTCAATATCCGGATATCGTCGGAGTCTAATTCGGCAGGCATAATCGTTAGTTTACTTCTGTGTCGTTAAAAACACATTAAAACTAAATAAAATTTGGCAAATTCGATCGGCAGGCTAAACGGGAACGGGATTAAAGCACGCCGGAAAAATCGTAACTTCAAGCAAATTCCCTTTCATGCGAATAGGCCTCCTCCTATCCTCAACGATCCTCGCCTGCCTCACCGCCTGCGCCGGAAACGGCAACGGCACCAGCAATAGCGACAGCGCGAGCACCAACACGACGCAAAATTTTAAAGACAGCCTGCCCCCCGTGGAAACAAAGGCCCCCAACAGCAACTATAAACCCGCATTCCCGGGTCAAACCCGCATCGCCGGCGCAAAAACCACGACGCCCTACAAAGTAGAGAAGATAGCCAGCAAGATCGGTCCGCCCTTCGCCATCGTCGCCATGCCGGACGGCCGCCTGATGGTGACCATCAAATCGGGTAGTATGGAGATCCATGATAAGAATGGCGCGTTGGTAAAAAAGATCACCGGTCTCCCCGAAGTGGTCTACGAAGGACAGGGCGGCCTCCTCGACGTCGCCTTCGATCCTGGCTTCGTGAAAAATAAAATGACCTACTGGTGTTATTCGGAAAGATACAATGGGGGCCTGCTCACCGCCGTCGCAAAAGGAAAGCTCGACGAAGCCGCCGGCAAGATCGATGATATCGAAGTCATCTTCCGCGCCACGCCGGCGACCAAAAGCAATCTGCAATATGGCTCGCGCCTGCAATTCGATAAAGCCGGCGATCTCTTCGTCAGCCTCGGAGAGAAGTTCACGCCTGACGGAAGAGTGCAAGCGCAGGAGCTAAATTCCTATCTCGGCAAGATCGTCAAGATCACGAAAAACGGACAGCCCGCACCCAACACCCCCTTCGCCAATGATCAGAATGCAAAACCGGGCATCTATTCCTACGGCCATCGCAACCCCGAAGGACTGGACATCAACCCGGTAACGGGTGAGCTTTGGGAGTCCGAGTTCGGCCCACGCGGGGGTGATGAGGTCAATGTTATCCGTCCGGGCAAGAACTACGGCTGGCCCGTGATCACTTATGGCATCGATTATTCCGGTGAAAAAATGGGCGACGGCATTCAGCAAAAGGCCGGTATGGAACAGCCCGTCTACTATTGGGATCCTTCGGTTTCCCCAAGCGGTATCTGCTTTTATAAAGGCGACGCCATACCGGAATGGAAGAATAATCTTTTCCTCGCCTGTCTCAGCGGCCAGCATGTGGATCGGCTCGTCATAAGGAACAACAAGGTCGTCGGCGAAGAAAGGCTGCTCACGGACAAGAACCAGCGTTTCCGCGACGTCACGTATATGGACAATGCGCTCTACGTAATATCCGACGACGGCGATATCTACCGCATCGAAAAGCGCTAGCTACGTCGCCCACGCCTTATCCCCCTTCTTGTAAGGAAGATTCCCGTCGAAATGTCCCGGCGTCTCGATATACCGCAATGCTTTCGTAGCTCCCGGCTCGGAAGAAAAATAGCCCCAGATCGTCAGCTGTTTCAGCATCTTGAAATAGTGCTTGTTCTGGTCGTTGTATTTCGGATCACGCGCTTCCTTGTCGAGCTTCACCAGCAGATCATGCCGCTGTTGCGGTGTGAGATCCATAAACTGCGCATCCCGCATTGCCTTCAGCCCCTTGGTAAACACATCCTGGTCCTCGGGTGTATAGCAGTCGGTGACGATCACCTTCATGAACTCGCCGATCTTCGCATCCCTGGCGCCGGGGACGCCGTTGCCGCCCGGGAGGATGGTCTCGCCGATCTCATCCATCATCGCCACATCGTTATCATAAAAAAGACCCTCTTTCCGGGCAGGTGTCTTACAGCCGGACAAAAAGGCTTCGGCGCCGATCACGGTTCCGCCCAGTAGGACGGCAACCCGTTGTAATGCTTCTCTTCTTTGCATAGGTTCAGCTTTTAGAGGTTCATTTTTTTGAGTTCATCCACAGCATGATTAGCCGCCCGCGCCGTAAAAGCCATATAGCTAAGCGACGGGTTGCAGCAGTTGGACGACGTCATAAACGAGCCGTCGGTCACGAATACGTTGGGCGCATCCCATACCTGGTTCCATTTGTTCAGCACGCTGGTCTTCGGATCTTTACCCATCCGGCAGGTGCCCATCTCGTGGATACCGCGGCCAAGCACCGCATTGCCCTCGAAACCCTGGACCTTTTTGAGCCCGATGGTCGTCAACATCTCGATGGCATCGCCCTGCATATCTTTACGCATCTTCAGCTCGTTGTCCCGCAGTACCGCGTCGATGGCCGGGATGTTCAGGCCCCATTTGTCTTTCCGGGTCTTGTCGAGCGTGACCTTGTTATCATGGTAGGGTAGCGTCTCCCCAAAACCACCCATCCCAAAGGTCCACTGACCCGGCTCGGATAGGGCTTCACGAAGCTCCACACCGACGCTCAGCTCGGCGATATCGCGATCCCAGCCTTCCCTGCTGGCGCCGCCCTGGTAGCCAAAACCGCGAATATAGTCGCGCTTGTCGCCAAACAGATTCGCGAAATGCGGAATATAGATGCCATTCGCCCGGCGGCCATAATAATATTTGTCCTCATAGCCTTCGACCTGCCCAAAAGCACCCACACCCAGGTGGTGGTCCATAAGGTTATGACCCAGCTCTCCGCTGCTCGAACCCAGCCCATCGGGCCATACATCGGTAGCGGAGTTCATCAGCAACCATGCGGTGTTGATCGTCGAGGCATTCAGGAATACGATCTTGGAGTTATAAGTATACGTTTTATTGGTTTCGGCATCGAGTATCTCTACGCCCGTCGCCCGCTTTTTATCCTTGTCGTACAACACCCGGGTCACGATCGCCCAGGGCCGCAGCGTCAACTTGCCCGTCGCCATCGCGGCAGGCAGGGTAGAGCTCTGCGTGCTGAAATAGGCGCCAAAGGGACAGCCAAGCCAGCATTTATCGCGGTATTGACAGTTGGTTCTTCCCGGTAATGGCTCGGTGATATTGGCCGTCCGGCCGATGATCATCTTGCGATGGTTCTTATAATGTTCGTTGAACCGGCCGGCCAGATCCTTCTCTACGATGTTCATGTCCATCGCAGGCATAAATTGCCCGTCGGGCAGCTGGGCCAAACCCTCTTTCGAGCCGCTGATCCCCGCAAATTTCTCGACATGATCGTACCAGGGCGCAATTTCCGCATAACGCACCGGCCAGTCGACGCCGATGCCCTCTTTGGCGTTGGCCTCGAATTGCAGATCGCTCCAGCGATAGCTCTGCCGGCCCCACATCAGCGACCGCCCACCTACATGATAGCCACGAAACCAGTCGAACCGGTGGACTTCAGTGTACGGCGATTCCTGTTCATTGGTCCAATAGTCGAGATTCGTTTCATTGAGGGGATAATCCCGATTCAACACGGGGTAATTCTTTATCATCTGCTGGGTCTTGCTGCCCCGGTGCGGAAAGTCCCAGGGTGCCTTGGTAGCATTGACATAGTCTTTTACGTGTTCGATGTTCCGCCCGCGTTCCAGCAAAAGCACCGTCAGACCCTTTTCCGTGAGCTCTTTCGCCGCCCAGCCTCCGCTGATCCCGGAACCAACGACGATCGCGTCAAAATGATTGTCGGCCATAGAAGTAGATTGATGAATACACAATGTAAGGAAAAAATGTGTTTCCGACACACAGTAACTGAATAATAAAGGACAAAAATATCTTTTATTCGAAAACGCGCCGTATCTTTGTGAAGGGATCGATTCCCCGGAACACTTTGCTCGCAGGCGCCAGGATAGGAGAGTTCACGGAAAAGCTCGACGAGGGTCTACTTTTTCTCAAACGAAACTAAAGTAATATGGACATTACAACGATAGACGATATTCGGCAGCTTGTCGACGTGTTTTATACCAAAGTGCGTAAGGATGGCCTCATCGGCCCGATCTTCATCGGAGTGATCCAGGACCAGTGGCCGAGACACCTGGAAAAAATGTATCGGTTTTGGCAAACGGTTTTGCTGGAAGAGCAGACGTATTTCGGCAGCCCCTTCCCGCCGCACGTGAAGATGCCGCTCGAGTCCAAACACTTCGAGGCCTGGCTTAGCCTGTGGCGGGCAACGGTAGATGAGCTGTTCGCGGGCCCTAAGGCCACAGAAGCAAAATGGCGCGCCGAAAGGATGGCGGAGATGTTTCTCTCCAAGCTCAACTATTATCGTGATAATCCCAATGTAAAACCCATTTTATGACGACGTCCTACCTCTACGCGGCAGCGGCAGCCATTACCTTTTTTTGGTGCGGCTCGGTGGTAGCGATCAGTTTCCTCGAAGCCTGGTTAAAGTTCTCCGCCCCCGGGGTGACCTTACCCATAGGATTGAGTATCGGCAGGCTGGTCTTTTCTGCGCTCAACAAGCTCGAATGGGTGTTGCTCATAGCCTGCGTGATCTGTGCGCTCGTGGCGGGCGCGAGGTGGTGGCAGGGGGCGACCTGGCTGTTGCTGGCCGCCGGCATCCTGCTCATCGAAACCTTTTGGCTACTGCCGGTGCTCGACAAACGCGCCGCATGTGTTATGGCCGGCGGGCAGCCCGGTCCTTCATCGACCCATTTAGTTTTCATCGCGGCCGAGGTCATCAAGGTTGTCGGCCTCGTGCTGGCTGGTATCGATCTTCTAAAATTCAGATAATATGGATATTCAACAATGCACCCTCGGCGAGATCGTCGCAAAAGACGCCCGGGCGGCGGCAATCCTGGAACAATACGGCATCGATTTTTGCTGCAATGGACATAGAACCCTTCCGCAGGCCTGCCCCAATTCAGAAAAAGCCCGGATGGTAGCACAAGCTTTGGACGAGCTCGCGACCAGCGCAACATCCGGCACGGCGGCGGCGGTCGACTACCGCGGCTGGCCCATCGACTTGCTGGCTGATTTCATCGAAAAGAAATACCATCGCGATACGACAAAGCAAATCGATGTCATCCAGACCCATCTCGACAAGATATGTCGCGTTCATGGCGACGCGCACCCGGAATTGTGGAAGGTAAAAAGCCTTTTCGAGGAAAGTGCCGCCGACCTCACGATGCACATGAAGAAGGAAGAGCTGATGCTTTTCCCTTTTATCCGCAAGATGGTGCAGAATGGAAAGCCGCCCGTAGCCCCGTTCGGTGCTGTCGACAACCCCATCCGCGTCCTCGCCCATGAGCACCAGGTCGAAGGCGACCGTTTCCGGCAGATCGCTGAGCTCACCGATGAGTATATCGCTCCTGCCGACGGCTGCCAGACCTACCGGCTCGCCTTTCACGAGTTAAAAGAATTCGAAACCATGCTCCATTTTCATATCCACCTGGAGAACAATCTGCTGTTCCCCCGGGCCTTGGAAATGGCGGAAATCAGCCAGTCATGAAACGCGATACCAACATCATCCCGCTTTCCCGGGATCACCACTATGGCTTGCTCTTTTGCTGGAAGATCCGGCAGGGGCTGGCTAAACACATAGACCTGCCACGTATCCAACGTTATGTTCAATACTTCTGGGAACACCACCTGGACGAACACTTCGCAGAAGAAGAAACATCGTTGTTTCGCGAAAACACCGACCCGCTCTGTCTCGAAGCAAAAGAGCAACATAGCCGGATCAGAAGACTGGTCACGACCATCCGCCGAAGCGGCACCTGGGTCGACGCCAGCTATCGCACCCTGGCCAAACAGCTGGAAGCGCATATCCGTTTCGAGGAACGCCAGGTCTTTCCCTTCCTGGAACAAAAGCTAACCAAAGCCCAGCTCTCCGCAGTCGGCGCCGAACTCCATCACGCCCGGTCCGCCGACGATGCCTACGAGGACCAGTTCTGGAATTAGCTCCACCGCCATCCGCTTCCTAACTTTACCAAACTATGAACAAGCCTTCACTAATCGTCGTCACAGGCCGGCCGGCATCGGGAAAATCCACGCTCGCGCATCTCCTGGCAAAAGAAATTAACTATCCCCTTATCGCCAGAGACGAGTTGAAAGAAGGCTACATAAACACCCTGGATATTCAACACGACCCATTCGATAACGAGGCCGCATTGCATATCTACCATTCGTTCTTCGAAGTAATTGATCTGCTGATGGCAAAAAACATTTCCCTTATTGTCGAAGCTGCCTTTCAGGACCATCTTTGGAAACCCCAGCTCCTGCGCTTGGGCGACAAGGCGGAGATAAGGATTATCAGCTGCACGATAGAACTTGATCTGGCAAAAGCCCGGTTTAAAGATAGATTATTAGCGAATCCTGATCGCCACAAATTTCATGGCGATAACCAACACAAGGAAAGCGGCGGTTTGCAAACGGACGCCTATGTTCCCATAAATATGGACGTTCCTACCCTTAGGGTAGATACCACACAAGATTATAAACCCGAATTTTTACAAATAGTAGAGTTTGCCAGGCGTCGATAGTTGGCCTTTTAATTATAAGATTCCTTTGAGACTGCATTTTTCGCTGAGTTTCCTTCTATGTAAATAAACACCGGTCTTACTGGCAATTTCCAGATAGGCTTCCCGTAGATCTTTGGATTTAAAGGGCCTCAAAGCGTGAAAATCTTTGATCATGCTGTTCCACTTCGTTGGTAGATACTCTAGAATATCCAGCCAGCAGATTAGGTGCAGGCTGTTATATACTTTAATACCGCGGTCTAACTGCCCGACAGCTTTTGTAAAACCTTTATCATCGGAAATAAGAATTTGCGCGCTTATTTTTTTGAATTGGGAATAGCATTCCACTTCCCCCCTTGTCAATCCCTTTTACTCTCTGGACCTCCATGTTCACGAAAGTATCATAAGAAGTGCACAGCCGGTAAAAGCCATGTTCGGTGTTGATGCGGTCCAGAAGCCAGGAGCGCGCCGGCTCTTTCCCAAGGCCTTGCTCATATTCGTTCTTTACAGCCATAGGAATGTAAAGCGTGTGAATCATGCTTCTTAGCCGATCAAAGATGGGACGACGATAATTCAACTGGGTCAGATATACCAGTGCAGTATTGTCGATGACGGCCGAGAACACGGATCGATTATTTTGAAGTGGCGGAGTTGAGTGCAAGCAGACCAAGACCGATCAGTAGAAATGCACCAAGTGCATTTTGAGCATCTTTCTTGATCTTTTGAGCCTGATTTTTTTGGATGCTGCTGATAGTTTGCTGTAGGATTTCTTGCGCAGTCGATTTGCTGGAATCGATGTATACTTCTGTGCAGTTTGAACCGTGATGAAGATTTTTAACCCGATCGTAAACGATAATGATTCGCGATTTATCTTTTAAATGTTGATAAGCTACCTTTATCTCTTCCTGAACGGTAGGAGTCAACGGAGAAGTGGAAAACAGGACAAAATAGTCCGCGGACTTGATACGGTATTCTGTTTCCTGGGAAACTAGCGGCTTGCCGCCAAATCGATCAGGCAACAGCATATCGAACCCGTGGACAGCGCCAAGAGTCTGCAGTCGAACAGCCAGTGTCTGCTCGAAATCGTTGCGAGGATTATATGTTACAAAGATGGTAGACGAATTCATAGTTGAGGCTTAGTATCGACCCACAAATATAATCATTTTTCCTCAGACCTTACCTCCACCCGCCGCCGAGCGCCTTATAAAGATCCACTACCGCCTGCAGCTGCTGCAGCCTGTCATTCACCCCGCTCAGCTGCGCCGCCAAAAGCGATTGCTCCGACGTCAGCACATCGGTATAATTGGTAGCCGAGCTATACCGAAGCAGCGCCTTCGTAAAATCCACCGCCTGCTCCAGCAGCTTGATCTGCTCCCCGCGCGTCTGTTGCTTGTCTACCGCCGTCTGATAGCTAAAAAAGCTATTGGAGACTTCCGCGCCCGCCGTCAACAAGGTCTTCTCATAAGTATAAAAGGCCTCCCGTTGTACCGCCTGCGCCACATGCAGCCGCGTCTTGTTCTGCCGCTGGTTGAAGATAGGCTGGGTAAGACCGCCGATGATATTGTAAAAAACGCTGTGATCGAAGAAATCTTTGATCTTAAGATTGGAGAATCCACCCTGTGCCGTAAGCGTAAGCTGCGGGTAAAAGTAGGCGCGGGCGACATTCACATTTTCAAAGGCGCTCCGAAACGCAAATTCCGCCTGCTGCACATCGGGCCGGTTGAGAAGCAATAAAGAAGGTACACCCGTCGCCAGGCTGTCGTAAGGCACCTGTTCGGCCAGCGAAGACCGTCGAATATCCCCCGGCACCCGGCCGAGAAGGATGCTCAACGCATTCTCCGTCTCCTGGATATTGTACTTTATATCCGGTATCAGCAACTGGGCCGAAGCGCGGTTGGCATCACTCTGGACTACTGCGGCGCCCGTGGCCAGCCCGCTCTCCATCAACGCCTTCATGGTCGTGACATCATCCTGCCGGTTGCGCACCGTCTCCACGGTTATCCTCAGCTGCTCGTCATAAGAAAGCAGCTGATAATAATACCCCGCAATATCGGCGATCAGCTGCGTCTGAATTAGCCTACGGGCTGCATCGCTTTCCAGAAAGGTGGCGAAATAGCTCCGTTTGGCGCTCCGCAGCTTGCCCCAGATATCGGCCTCCCAGCTCGTACTTAGACTCGCTATATACGTAGTCGTAGTCAGGTCATACGAACCAATGTAGGCAGGCGGGATATCCAGCGCCGCCGCCGATTGTTTTGCCGGATTCACCGAGAGATTCGCACTTAGCGAAGGCAACAAGGCCGCCTTGCCTTGCCGGAAGTTCTCCCGCGCTTCCGTCATCCGCTCCATGGCGACTTTTAGATCAGGGTTTTGCTGCAACCCTTCGGCGATCAATCCTTGCAACACGGTATCGGCGAACAACCGCTCATAGGGTAGGGCGGCCATGGAAGAAGTCGTATCCACACCCGCCCCCCGATACAAAGAGCCATGAACCACCATCCCCGGCGCCTGATACTTCTGCGTCACACAAGAGCCAAACGAAAAAGCACACACCAAAACCAGCACCACCGCCGCAGCCGGCATAACACGCCGCTTCCTGCTTATCCGCTCTTGTATCGTCTGGAAAATAATGAACAATGCCGGTATCACGAACACCCCGAAGATCGTCCCGATAAACATCCCCCCGACGGCGCCTGTTCCAATGCTTCGGTTGCCTTCCGCCCCCGCGCCACTCGACACCATCAGCGGCATGATGCCAAAGATAAAGGCGAAGGACGTCATGAGTATCGGCCGCAGACGCGCCACGGCGCCATCGATGGCCGCCTGTACGATAGGCTCGCCGGCCCGGCGCCGGGCTAATGCAAACTCGACGATCAATATCGCATTCTTCGCCAGCAAACCGATCAGCATGATCAGTGTGATCTGCAGATAGATATTGTTCTGCACCCCGAATAGATTCGCAAAGAGAAAAGCACCCGCCAGCCCTATCGACAAAGACAAGATCACCGCAAAAGGAAGAATATAGCTCTCATACTGTGCCGAAAGCAAAAAGTACACAAAGATCAGACACAGCACAAAGATCAGCAAGGTCTGATTCCCGCTCGATAGCTCCTCGCGGCTAAGACCCGAAAATTCATATCCATATCCCACCGGCAATGTCTTCGCCGCTACCTCCTGGATGGCCTTGATCGCATCTCCACTGCTATACCCCGGCTTCGGCGCACCACTGACGGCGATCGAGGTAAATAAATTAAATCTATTGATAAACTCCGGCCCATACACTCGTTTCAACGTCACGAACTCGGTGATCGGCGCCATCACATTGTTGCCGGTCCGCACAAACACCTTGTCGAAACTTTGCACATCGCTGCGATAAGCCGCATCCGCCTGGATCATCACCCGGTATTGTTTTCCGAATTCGTTGAAGTTGGAAGCATAAAGACTGCCATAATAGCCTTGCAGCGTGCTCAGCACAGTAGCCGGCGAGACATCCGACTCCTTGCACTTGGCCACGTTGACCTCGACCTCGTATTGCGGGAAATTGATATTGAAAAAGCTCGTCGCATATTGTATCTCCGGCCGTTTGTTCAACGCAGCAAGAAACTTGTTATTGACGTCATAGAAATGCGCAATATCGCCGCCGGTGCGATCCTGCACCTGGAATTCAAAACCGCTCGTGTTCCCAAAGCCCTCGAGTGTCGGCGGTGCGATAAAGAAGAGGTTCGCTCCTTTGATCCCAGCCGTAGCGCCGAACAGCTTGTTGATCACCGCATCCACCGAATGATCCTTCCCCTTCCGCTGATCCCAGTCCTTTAAATTCATAAAAAGCGCGCCATAGGAGCCGCCATTACCGCCGCTCAAAATGCCCGAGCCGGCCACCCGCACCACCGTGTTCATTTCCGGCAGCCCCCGCGCGATATTCACCACCTGGTCGGCGATGTGCGTCGTCCGCTCGAGCGAAGAAGCCGGGGGCAACGATACATCGGCCATGATAAAGCTCTGATCTTCGTTGGGCACAAAACCCGCCGGCGTCACCTTCAAAAGCCAGGCAAAGAGTCCTATAAAACCCAGCACGATCACTGCCGCGATCCATCGCCGCCGCGCCAAAAACGAGATGGCCCGTTTGTATTTCTTGGTCGTAGCTTCGAAGCTGGCATTGAAAGCCGCGTAAAACCGTTGTAAAAAACCTTTGCGCAATTTGTTCTCATGATGCGGCTTGAGCAACAACGCACACAAAGCCGGCGAAAGCGTCAATGCATTCACGGCCGAGATCAGGATAGCCACCGCAAGTGTCAAGCCAAACTGTTTATAGAACACCCCTACCGACCCCGTGATAAACGTCACCGGGATAAACACCGCCGCCATGACCAGCGTAATGGAGATGACCGCCCCGCTGATCTCGTTCATCGCGCTCAGCGTCGCCTCCTCGGCGGTCGGCACATGTTGATCCAATTTGGCATGCACGGCCTCTACCACCACGATCGCATCATCCACTACGATGCCGATCGCGAGGACCAAAGCAAACAGGGTCAACAGATTGATCGTAAAGCCAAACAAATTCAGGAAAAAGAACGTTCCCACGATCGCTACCGGCACGGCAATGGCCGGGATCAGCGTCGAGCGAAGGTCCTGCAGGAAGATAAATACTACGATCGACACCAGGATAAACGCCTCGATGAGCGTTTCCACCACCTTGTCGATAGAGATATCCAGGAACTGATTGGCGGTAAAGATCATGCTCGAGGACACCCCCGGCGGAAAACTCTTCGCAGCAGTCTCGATGGTCTTTTCGCATTGATTGATCATGGCATGGGCATTCGACCCCGCTGCCTGGAATACCGCGATGACTATGGAGGGGTGGTTATCCGTGGTCGACGTAACCGAATAATCCAGCGACCCCAATTCGATCCGCGCCACGTCCTTCAGCTTCAGCAGCTCACCGGTCGATGTCGCCTTGATGATGATATTGCCATATTCCTCCGGCGTCTTGAGCCTCCCCTTGTACTTGAGGACGTATTGAAAGCTTTGGTTGCTGTTCTCGCCCACCTTTCCCGGCGCCGCCTCGATGTTTTGCTCGGCCAAGGCATTGCTGATGTCGTCAGGTATCAGTTTATAAGCCGCCATCGCATCGGGCTTCAACCAGATGCGCATCGAATAGTCCTGCGTCCCGAACGCCGTCACATCCCCCACGCCGTTCACCCGTTTCAACATCGGGATCACGTTGATGTTGGCGTAGTTCTGCAAAAAGGTGCCGTCGAACGATTTGTTGGTGCTGTTGATCGAGAAGACCATCACCATGCTGCTTTGCCGCTTGCTCGTGGTGACCCCGGCCCTGGTGACCTCCGCCGGCAATAGGGGAGTGGCCCGCGACACGCGGTTTTGTACGTTTACTGCATCGAGGTCGGGGTTGGTCCCCTGTTTAAAGAATACGGTGATCGATGCCGAACCGTCATTGGCAGCGCTGGAGGTCATGTAGGTCATGTTCTCGACGCCGTTGATCTGCTCTTCCAGCGGCACGATCACGCTGTTCAGTACCACGTCGGCATTCGCGCCCGGATAAGACGCCGATACCTGCACCGTGGGCGGTGCAATTTCCGGATATTGGGTAATGGGCAGCGCAATAAGCCCCAGGATACCCAGGATGACGAGGATGACGGAGATCACCGTAGAAAGTACGGGCCGCTCGATAAAAACTTTAAGTGTCATGGTGTCTTTCGGTGATTAGTTCAGGTCCTTATAAATTTGACCTTCGGGCTTTAGATCTGGTTTGATGGCGGTGCCGTCGGCAATAGGGGCTGCCGCTTCATATACCACCGTGTCCCCGGCCTTCAGGCCGCCGGTCACCACAAAATACTGGCCTGCAGGATCGGACATCGTGGTAATCTCGACGTTGCTTACCTTGTCCCCATCCACCCGGTAGACAAAACGCTTCCCTTGCAGCTCATACGTCGACTGCTGCGGCACGAGCAAGGCATTGTTGATCGTCACAGGGATTTGCACCACGGCGCTGCCGCCACTGCGGATCAGCCCCACGGGGTTGGGAAAGGTAGCACGAAAGCTGGCGGCGCCGGTCTGCGGATCGATCAACCCGCCTATGGTTTCGACCCGCCCTTTTTCGGGATACTCCGTCCCATCCGGAAGCTGCAAAACCACCTGTGGAAGCTGCTTCAGCTTCTCCTCTACGGTACTTCCCTTATTGGTCCTGGAAAAATCGAGCAGCTGTTTCTCGTTCATGGAGAAGTAAGCATAGATCTTCGATATGTTGGAGATCATCGTCAGCGGCGACGTCGTGGTGCTGCTGACAAGACTGCCCAATTTATAAGGTATCATGCCGGCAACCCCATTCACCGGACTCGTTACCTCGGTATAACCCAGATTGGTTTTGGCATTGGCAAGAGTCGTTTGCGCCTGCGCAAGCGCCGCTTCTTTTATCTTCAACGCGTCTTCTGCGGATTTAAGCTCATATTCGCTGATGATATGCCGGTCCACCAGCGGCTTCGTTTTTTCCACCTGCAGCCTGGCCGTATTGACATCCGCTTCCGCACTGTTGATGGCCGCCAGCGCATTCTTCACGTCCTGCTCATACTGCGGCGCGCTGATCCTGAACAACAGCTGCCCCTTTTTCACCGTGGCGCCCTCATCGATATAGATATGCTCGATATAGCCGTCGATCTTCGGCCGGATCTCGATATTCTGCTGACCCTGCAACGTGGCGGGATACTCCGATTGCAACACCGTAGTATGGGTCTCCATCTTGAATACCGGATAGGCCTGGGCGACAGGCGCCGGGTCCTGACCACCACTATTGGGGTTATTCCGGCAACCCAGGGTCATCAAAGCAAAAGAATACAGCAAGAATGCGCGTGTAGTAGAACGTATGATCACTATATAAAATTTAAGCTGCCCGAAAATAGTCGCTTTTTACAAAGCAGGCAAGCCTGTTGTCATTTGCATCTACCGTTCAATAATTTGTCCAGTGGGCTGATCGATCGATCTCTTTCAATTTTGTTGGATTGGAGTGATCATAATCTCCCGGCCGGTTACGTCGCACGCTGATGGCTGTCGAAATGCTCAGCGATGGCATTGGGAGTCGCGTCGGGTATTTGCAGCCATATGATTGCAAATATATGTGCAACCACCCGGTTGCGCAAATATTTTTCAAATTTTTTTAAGGTACCTTTCGGCGATGAAAGCCTGGATCATCCTGCTTTTTGCCTTCGTCGGCCCCAGCGTGCTTCATGCCCAAATGGACAAAGCCGTGCCCATCGTCCAGGCTATGTCCAATACTTACAACATTTATGGCGATAAATTCACCGGCACCTGCTTCATGGTGACAAGGAACGGCGAACAGTATTTCGTAACGGCCGCGCACCTTTTCGCCTCCTCGCATCGTAACGGCGAAGAAGTGCAGATCCAGATGGTCGTCCAAAACGAGCTGCAGCCCTTTCGTGCGAAGATCTACTACCACCCCGACCGAAAGATCGACGTCGCGGTCCTCAAACTGGCGGAAACGGTCTCCCAGAACGCAGCCATCCCCGATGAACTCGCAAAATACAAAGACACCATCGCCAAAGTTTTCAATGGCAATGGCTTCTCCATGGATAGCGTATGGGTGACCGTCGGCAGCGAAACCTACTTCCTCGGCTACCCCCTGGGCAACCTCGGTACCGAAGCCTTCGGCATCAAATTCCCCTTGCTGAAAAAGGCCATCATCTCGGGATTTGTAAACCACAACGGCGTCGATATCCTCCTGCTCGACGGACACAATAACCTCGGATTTTCCGGCGGACCCGTGATCGCATACAACGAAGCCGCCAAACGAATGAGCATCGTCGGCGTCATCTCCGGCTATCTTCCCGAGCCCGTAGATATCAAACAAAAGAACACCACGCTGTCCGTCGAGGAGAACTCCGGCATCATCGTTTGCTACGACATCCGCTATATCACCGAAGTCTTTACAAAGAACCACCTCCACTAAAACACCAGCTCCACTCCCGTCTTCAACCCCTGCTGATATTTCACGGTATCGAACCGGTATAGAAAAGGCGACCGGTGCGCCCCGATCCGCCGCGTCTCCTTCGTCTTGATAATGATCCCCGTCGCTATCAGCTTCTTGGCAAAATTGCGGTCATCCAACGACCTGCCCAGGATCGTCTCATACAGACTATGGATCTCCGGCAGCGTAAACTTCTCCTCCAGCAGCTCATACCCTATGGGGAAATGCGCCATATGCAGCCGCAATGCCTCCAGCGCCGCGAGAATGATTTGCCGATGATCGAATAGCAGGGACGGCAACTCGCTAACCGGCCACCACGCACAGTCGGCATCATAAGCCCCTTTCGTCGGCGTTACCTTCGAAAATTCCGTGAGCGTATAAAACCCCAGCGCTACAAAATAATCGAAGATCCAATGGTTGGCGGGCAGTTCGAAACCCGTAGCTTCCTTGATCCGCTCCGGCGTAAAGCCCTTGTCGACGGCGCGGGTCGGCGTCCCGAATGCACGAAACTGCTGCAGAAAAAGATTATTCAACCCCGTCCGCGAAAAAGCAATATGGGCGGCCGCCTCGTCGATCGTTTCCGTCCTCCGGATATAACCGCCCGTAACCGTCCATTTTTCAAGCACGAAAGGTCGTTGCAACAACACCTTCAGCTCCTTGTCATGATAGCCAAAGATCACATTGTCCACCCCCACATTCCGTAGATAGGCGTCGCCATGCAGGAATAAAGTTTGGTCGTCTGAAAAGTTCATAATATCTTCAATCCGTCAAAAATACGGAATAGTATGAAAAAAATCTTGATTGCTGCCGCCATCCTCCTCGCCTTCTTCCTATGTCCCAGGGTCAATGCCCAATCCACTACCGATTATTTTCCTGGAAAATGGAAGGTCACCGTCTATGGTACGCCCAATGGCGATGCCTCGATGTTCTTCCTCCTCGAACGCAAAGATGGCAAACTTACGGGCACCGTCAACGACTCCACGGACAAGGAAATGACGAAGCTTACCCAGGTCGACGAAAAGGACAAGGACGTTACCCTCTATTTCACCACCCAGGGCTATGACGTCAACATCACTCTCACACCCGTTCCCACGGACAGCGTAAAAGGCAACCTCATGGGCATGTTCGATGCCAAAGGTGTCCGCGTAAAACAATAGCCAAATGAAGTTGATACATTACCTCACCGCGGTCTGCACCGCCGCTACCACAGCCATCGCCCCCGCCACCACACACGCCCAATCCGAGCCGCCCCAATTGGGCCACGCCCCAACCGCCGCAGTCGTCAAAGCCATGACCCTGGAAGAGAAAATCCGGCTGGTTGTCGGCACCGGCATGCGCTTCGCCGGCAAAGGTCCCATCATCGGCGAGGCAGACGGAAGGGTCCCCGGCGCCGCAGGCAATACCATGAACATCGACCGCCTTGGCATCCCTGCTACCGTCTACGCAGATGGCCCCGCAGGCGTACGCATCGATCCGATCCGCCATGGAGATAGCTCCAAAACCTACTACGCCACCGCCTGGCCCGTAGGTACCCTGCTGGCTTCGTCCTGGGATACGGCCCTGGTAAAAAGCGTCGGCACGGCTTTCGGCAGCGAGATCAAAGACTATGGCGTCGACTTCATCCTCGGACCCGGCATGAACATCCAACGCAACCCGCTCAACGGCAGGAATTTTGAATATTATTCGGAAGACCCGCTGGTCTCCGGCTTCATGGCCGCCTCTATAGTCAACGGCATCCAGTCCCAGGGCGTCGGCACCTCTATCAAACATTTCGCCGCGAACAACCAGGAGAGCAACCGCAACAGCGTAAACGCCATCATCAGCGAACGCGCTCTCCGCGAGATCTATCTCCGTGGCTTTGAAATTGCCGTAAAACATGCCCAGCCCTGGACGGTGATGAGCTCTTATAACAAGATCAACGGGACATACACCTCCGAAAACGCCGACCTCCTCACGGCCATCCTCCGCGACGAATGGGCCTTTAAAGGATTTGTAATGACGGACTGGTTCGGCGGCCATGACCGCGCCGCACAAGTCCGCGCCGGCAACGATCTGCTCATGCCCGGTGGACAAAACCAAATGGATGCCATCCTCACTGCCCTAAAAAATGGTTCCCTCGATAGCGCGGACCTCGACCGCAATGTCGAAAGGATCTTGAACATCATCGTAAAGACTCCTTCGTTTCATAAATACGTCTTCTCCAGTCACCCCGACCTGAAAGCGCACGCCGCGGTCGCCCGCAAGGCCGCTGCCGAAGGAATGATCCTGCTCCAAAACAACGCCTCCACCTTGCCGCTACAAAAAGCCGGCATCCTCGCACTCTTCGGCAATGCCTCCTATGCGACCATCATGGGCGGCACAGGCAGCGGCGAAGTACACTCGGGTTATACCATCTCCATCGCACAAGGCCTTCAAAACGCCGGCTTCAGGATCATCACACCATTAGCCGGCCAATATCAGCAATACATTCAGGCCGATCAGGCCGCCCACCCAAAGAAAACGCCCCTGACCCTCGGCAAACCCCGGATGACACCGGAATATGTACCCGCCGACAATGCAATAGCAACCGCCATAAACAGCGCCGACGAGGTCATCTACACCCTCGGCCGCAACGCCGGCGAAGGCGCGGATAGAACCATTACCGGCGATTTCAATCTCACCGACACGGAGCAAACCCTCATCGGCAAACTCGCCCAGGCCTGTCACGCCCGAGGAAAAAAAATAATAGTCGTCCTCAACATCGGCGGTCCGGTCGAGATCGCCTCCTGGAAAGATAAGGTAGATGCTATTCTGCTCGCCTGGCAGCCGGGCGAACAGGCCGGCAATGTGGTGGCCGATATTCTCTCCGGCGCCGTCAACCCCTCCGGTAAGCTGGCGGTCACCTTCCCCGTGAAGTACGAGGACGAACCCTCGGCAAAAGATTTTCCCGGCACCCCCGGCGACAGGCCCACAGAATCGGTATACCGCGAAGGCGTTTATGTAGGATATCGGTATTTCAGCACCTTCCACGTCAAACCCGCCTTCCCCTTTGGCTTTGGACTCAGTTACACGCAGTTCCGCTATTCCCCCGTACAACTCAGCACCACCACCTTCCAAAACCACCTGACAGCAAAGATCACGGTCACCAACACCGGCAAAGTCGCCGGCCGCGAGATCGTCCAGCTATATCTTCATGCCCCGTCCGGCAGTCTCGACAAACCCGCGGAAGAATTAAAAGGCTTTGCCAAAACGCGTCTCCTTCGCCCCGGCGAATCGCAAACGATCAATTTCTCGCTCGATCCGCAAGCACTCGCTTCCTTCCACACCAACGCCTCGGCCTGGATCGCCGAAGCCGGCAAATACAAGGTCATGATCGGGGCGTCTTCCGAAGCCATCAAAGCCACCGCGGACTTCACCCTGCCCAAAGACCTCACAGTAGAAAAGGTCCACAAAGTCCTGGCGCCGCAAACCCCGATAGACGAGCTCCGCCCATGATTCGTACCTTTGCACCATCACCGCCCGCGTCATAGATAGCCAGGGCACCCTCGTGCCAGGCGGCTATCGCCCCCTCACGATGATGATCAGCGGCGGCCGCGGATTACCCGAAGTGCTGATCATAAACCCGTTCAGCACATTGTTCAACCGGGTATTCACCGTCAGCTGCAAAGAAGCCGGTACGACCGACAGGGAAGAATAATAAACAAACTGTACCTGGATCTGCTGCATGGCATTATTGCTGCCTTTCTTAACCTCATAAGAAATCGAGGTGTTCACGCTCTGCCCATCCACGGGATTCGAACCAAAAACGCCGCCGGTGTTGGCATTCCCATTCAACGTTTTCTGCAGATCTATTTCCCCCGATGAGTTGTTGACCGCCACATTTTGCGCCGCGGCCGAACCCGTGACATCGAACTTACATCCATTGCCCGCGCCATTGCCATTGCTGCAATAGTTGCCTGCGCTGGGATCGGCGTCGAAATATGGCACGGCCCTTGTTCCCCCGTTAGCCACGACATAAAGGCTATCGTAATACGCAGCGCCGCCAAGGATCAGCGTGCTCATACAGGTATCCGTGCTACCCGCGGCCACAAACCCGATGGCATATTTCAAGCCCGCTTGGCTCGTCGTAAGATCGATGGCGCCGGTAGTATGGTCGATCACCAATCCAGCCGGCCACGACAAATATGTGCCCGGTCCCGGAGCATTCGCTGGGAACAGGATATCGTCCTGACCTGTCGTCGGTTGTGGATAGATCAGCGTATCACCATAAAGCGGCAATACGGCACAACCTGACCCATTACCGGTCGGGAAAGGAACATTCGCTAAGCTATCGGTGGATTGGGTGCCCGCTTTTTTGACAAGAGCAGGATCGGTCCGCAGGGAAGAAGGAGCCGCCATCGGTGCACTCTTTTGGCAGGCGTAGAATAAAATTGACGCTGCGACAACGCCAGGAACAAGGGTCTTCATGGGTACGACTTAAGGGTACCACAAACTAGGTAAAACCCCGTAGGAAAAATAACCCGTCAACGATCGTAAGTCCGCGATAGGACATTTACCCCCTCAGACCGCCACAAACCGGTAGAGATTCTGGATTTCTGGCGTCTTTCGCCGCACCTTTCCCGTGAGCCCCCTGGCCTCACAATTGCATTAGCCATTATGGCTTTTAATAGGATATTGGATTTTAGCAACGGCCTGGATTTCTATCCGGGCTTCTTTTTTTGCATCCCTTATCACAATTTTACAAACTCGATATTTTCCGCCCGCCCCGTAACCATATTCCGGATATTCAGCAGGTAAGACCCCTGGGGGAGTCCCGAGACATCCCACTGGACGGCCCCACTCCCCGTCACCGTGAGCACCTTACCCGCCATTCGAACACCCTTCATATCGAGGACCGACAAATAGAAATTGGCCGTGCCAACACAACCCACAGTGATAGTTAGCGTCGAACTCACCGGGTTAGGCCGCAGCGTGACCGCAGTGCTCATGCCATTATCTGAAGGAAGAAAAACGATCCGGCTGCTGGTAGCCGAGCCATCCTTACCCAAAAGGGATAATTGGTAATAAAGGTCTCCCGTATCCGCGAGATCCCTGTAAGAATAGTCTAGCAGAGTATCGATGGCCGCGGTAGAATAAGCAAGTAAAAACTGACTAGACGCCGCCCCGTGTTTATACAGCTCGAAACGATCGATCAACCCGGGGTCCGTAACTGCCCATTGAATAAAGTTGTATCCCGCCTGGCGGCTACCCTCGAACCGGTCCAAAACGATAGGCAACAGCACCGGCGATGTAGAGAGATATAGCCGCTTAGCCGTCGATGCCGCTAGTGACGCTGAAGCGACCGTTCCTGCCGTGTTCGACAGGTCCGGAATATTTGCCGCCAACGAAAAGCTGGCGCCCGTGGCCGAAGTCAAAATGGCATTGAACCCCGGGATCAACCCCGCAGGATAAGCCAGCGAATAGGAACCCGCCGGCCACCCGGACGGCAGGTCAAAGTATTGGCTGAACTCCGTCGTCGCCGTTCCGCCCACGGCGACATTGGTACTGCTGCCCGCTCCATCGAAATAGCCAACGGTAACTGCCGCCCCCGCGGGCACCGTAAACGGGTATCCGGCGGAGGAGCCCCCTATCGGCAATACAAGCGCACTCAACGCCGTACCCGTAGTCTTCGCATAGCCATTGATGTAATTGCCCGCGGTACCGGGAGCAGTGACGGCTCCGGAGACAGTACCCGTGCCATCGAAGGTGACGACCTCGGCCTGACCCGCCACCGTCGGACTATTCGGGTTCCCTTTGTTCGCACTTGTGATGTTTCCGCCGAGACGCCAGTTACCTCCATTCCCTATGAAAAGGGTACCCCCGCTAAGCAAGCTCGTCGAGGCGCCATAGGCCGTACCGTATAATCCCACGGGTCCGCTCACTGCATTCTGAGCTTGGCAAGGGAAGATCATCCCAGTTGCCAGCAATAGTGTATAAAATATTTTCATGGTTTACCGGAGTTCGTGTAGGAGTCGCTTTCTTTCTTTCCTGCTCATCTTCGCGAGCCGGGTCAGAAGATCCATTTCCGAATTGTCTGCCTTTTTTTGAATCGCCTCTACCTGCACCTTCAGCTGCTGATTTTCCTGTTGGAGCTTTTGGATTGCGCCAACACACATAGTCGTCACCTGATCGAAATCTATGGTGCGGAGATCATTGACCCGGGTACCATAGACAAAATACTTTTGATCGGGTTTTTCGGTTCCCCAGTCGAGGGTGAGATAGGCCGGCGAAACATCCGGCGCAATGTGAGGCCCGTGTCCAACACAAAGTTCGGCCCGTCCGCCGGAAACTGCTCTCACGTGGACGATCTTCTCGCCCGCCGACGTCAATAGCCGCACTTCGTCGCCTGCTTTGATGTCTGCCGTGTTGCAGTAGACCTCCGATGATCCGTCGGTCACCATGGTAAAGATGTTCGGGATGAATTCGGTGGATTTGCTCACCGCGCTGGGGATCACCTCTTCCACTTCTTGTGAAATAAAGCCCGTCTTCCGCTGCGCACCTTTGGCGGGTTTGTCGATGTATTCATAAGAGACGGTATGCAGCCTGGTAATGGCATCCGAAGAGCTGTCGATGTCCAGCGTGCTGATGTGTTCTTTTATCCGGCGGTCCGAAAAGGCGTCGAACTCCGTGCAGGCTATCCGGCCGGCGGCATAGATGGAAAAGGGGTTGTTCCCGCTTGATCCGAAAATTGTCCCCGTAGGATCCGAAGAATTGAGATAGCCATAGTTGTAAACGCTTGCATTGACGGTCGATCCCACTTGCAACGGATAGGCAGGGGCCGTCGTGCCTATGCCCACATAGCCGGCATTGGTAATGCGCATCTTTTCGGTATAATAAGGAGAGGCAGCCTGGCCCGTAGCAAAGATGATCGGCTTGGTCGTCGACATGTTGGCAATATACATGTTGTTTCCTGCGCCCATAAAAGAAACATCATCCGCACCGCCGACATTCCAGGGTTGCGGGTTATTGAAGTTTTGGCCGTTGATGCCCACCCACACATATCCCGTCGAATTCGTGCTGTTGTTGGCGGAAGCCGTAAAACCCGCCTGGCTGCCGGTCCCGAGGCTGGTATTCGTGATCTGCAGCTGGATATAGTCATTCACACTGTCGGTAATATTCATCGTCGTGTTATTGCTGGCCTTCGTGCCAATGACATCTAACATCGACTGCGGAACTGAATTGTTAATGCCCACATACTTCGTCGCACTATCCACATAAAGCCTGGTGACCCCGTTCGTCTTAAAGAGCAACGGATGGTTGTCGGTCGTCCCTATGAAATTATTCGATGAATTCGTGCCCGAATTGCCACCGGTCAACCACGGCGTAGTCCCGTTAGCCATCGATACCCAGGTCGACCCACTATAATAATAGTAGCCTGCCGCGAGTCCACCCGTGCCGGTGCAATAAACGAACAATCCCGTGGCGGGACTGCTGATCGTTAAAACATCCGTGAGGCTGGTGAGGGCCACCTGGGGAGGCAGAAAGCCCTTATCGGTGCTCGTAATCTGCAACATGGCGCTGGCGCTGGGGGCCGAGCTGCTGCCGATATTCATTTGTGCCGTCGCATTCAGCCCGACGGCCAGGCTCATCAAATACAAAAGGGTACGCTTAACGCTCATAATTCAATTTTTAGGGTAGGGGATAGGAGGCCGATCCCGTCGACCCAAAAAAACGTGCACAAGGATGGGATATTAGCCCCAAAAGGCTACACTCCAGAAAAATAAGATGGGAAACCTAAGACCCGATAAAGGAATCCTGTAGCGGAAGAGGAAGTATAAGGAGTGTAAATGTTTACACTTACCTAAAATTAGGTAACCTCACCTAAAAATCATAAAACTTTAACCAACCATACGTAAGACCCCCGCTTTCATCCGTTTGCACATTAAAATACTGCTAATATGAAAAGGGCGATCTTCTCCTTCCTGGATGGTGAACGGCGGGATCATCCCGGCAACGACGTTCTCGACGAGGCCAACGTAAACCTGGTCATCGGTCTCGGTGACAAAGCAGTCCTTGCGGACACGGCCTTCTATGCGAAGCTTCACCAGGACTATCCTAACGCGGAGATCGTCCTTTGCTCTACCGCGGGTGAGATCTTCGACGACACCGTACAGGAAAGCACCGTATCTATAACTGCCGTGCAATTTGAAAAGACCCTCGCCCGTTCCGCCATGGTCGACATCAACCATTTTAACGGTTGCAGCTACGAGGCGGGAAAGACCCTTATACAAAACCTCACGCACTTCGATGATCTTTCTTATATTCTCGTGTTCTCCGATGGCAGCCAGGTCAACGGCAGCGAATTGGTTAACGGCATCAACAGCCAGGTACAGGGAAAGGTACCGGTAACCGGCGGCCTCGCCGGCGACGGCGCCGCTTTTCAGAGCACCCTGGTAGGACTCAACGCCCAGCCGGGCCATGGTCAGATCGTAGCGATCGGCTTCTACGGCCGCGATCTCGAGGTGTCGCACGGCTCCATGGGTGGCTGGGAATCCTTCGGACCGGAACGAACGATCACGCGAAGCAAAGCCAATCAGTTATTTGTCATCGATGACGAATATGCGCTCGATCTCTACAAAAAATACCTCGGCCCTTATGCCAAGGAACTTCCCGGTTCTGCCTTATTGTTTCCCCTCATGGTCCGGCTTTCCGACGATGAAGAACCCGTCGTCCGGACCATCCTTTCCATCGACGAAGACTCCCGCAGCATGTTCTTTGCCGGTGACGTACCCGAAGGCGCCGGCGTCAGATTCATGAAGGCGAATTTCGACCGGCTCGTCGACGCCGCCAGCACCGCAGCCAACCAGGCGCTCACCGAACGCCGACCGTCCCTGTCGATCCTCATCAGCTGCGTCGGCCGCAAGATCATCCTCGCAGGTAGGGTCACAGAAGAGGTGGAAGCCGTGAAAGAGGTTTTTGGCGACAAAACGCTCATCACCGGCTTTTATTCCTATGGCGAGATCGCACCGCCCTTCGCCGGAACCCAATGCCAGTTGCATAACCAAACCATGACGATCACCAATCTTTCCGAACGCTAATGCCCCTCAACAAATTACTGGAAAGACAGCTCAAAAAATACCTGCCGCCGGAGTTCATCGCCGACGAAAAGCTTTTGAGATTCATTCAGGCCGTCGACGATTCTTACAACGGTTATGAAAAAGATAAGACCCTGGCCGATCATGCCTCCCGCCTCAACGAAGACGAATATGTCCGGATCAATGCAAAATTGAAAAGCGAAGTCCTTGGCCGTCGCCAGGCCATAAGGCTCCTCAACGATGCGATTGCCCGAATGGACGAGCCGAACGATCAGCAGACCTCAGGCCTACCGGACGAAGACAGCCTCGATGCGACCCTCGCCCATCTAGAAGACCAGCTCGCCCGTAGAAAACAAATGGAAGCGGAATTGAAACGGCTTTCCCTCGTCGCCAGCGCAAACGAGAACGGCGTAGTCTTTACCCAGCCCTCGGGTGCGATCTTCTGGACAAACGAAGGCTTTTGTAAAATGACGGGCTTTTCCCCCCACGAGATCATCGGTAGGACGCCCATCGAAGTCTGCAAAGGCCCGCTCTCGGACCGCGAAGTGCTTCGCCAAATGGTGGAAGACTTTAGCGCAGGCAAGACTTTCTGCGCGGAAGTGATCCACTACCGGAAAGATGGAAACTGGTTCTGGGGCCGGGCCACAGGCCAGTCGATACTCGACGACCAGGGACGCGTTCTCCAATATTTCGCCCTCATCGAAGATATCACGAACGAAAAATTAGCCCAGGAAAAATTGGGCGAGTTCGAACGGAAATTCAAAACGGCATTCGAAAAGCTCGGCGATAACTGCTGGGAGCTCGACTTTCAAACCGGCGAGACTTACTTTTCGCGCAACACGGAGCAATGGTGGCATCGCATAGCCGAAGAAGACCGCTGGATCCTCGAAAAACGGCAGGAGCGGTACAAGAACAACGAGACCGATCACGATGCCATCGAATACCGTCTCCACGGCCAGCCCGGTGAAGAGAAATGGATCCTCGACCGCAGTGTCGTCATCGAACGCACGCCGGACGGCCGGCCTTCGAAGATCATCGGCACCCACACGGATATCACCGCGCAGACAAAGCTCGAAAAAGACCTCATCGAAGCGCGTCTGCAGGCGGAACAGTTCGCCCGGTCCAAGGACAATTTTCTCGCCAACATGAGCCATGAGATCAGAACCCCCATGAACGCCGTATTGGGCATGGCGGGACAGCTGGCAAAGACCAGGCTCGATGACCGGCAGCGGTTTTATCTCGATACCATCTACTCCGCTTCCGAGAACCTCCTCGTGATCCTCAACGATATTCTCGACCTCACGAAGATCAAAGCCGGAAAGCTCAGCCTGGAAAAGATCGGCTTCCGGCCGGCCGATGTCCTGGACAGGGCCATCCAGGTCATGCTGCACAAAGCACAGGAAAAGGGTCTCCTCCTGCGCATCTCCTTTTGCGATCCCCACCTCGAGGAAGTGTTCATCGGCGACCCGTACCGGCTCAACCAGATCCTCCTCAATCTATTAAGCAACGCTATCAAATTCACATCCGAAGGCAGCGTCGAGCTCTCCTGTAAAGTCCTGGCAGACACTCATAACACTCAAAACATCTCCATCGAAGTGACCGACACCGGTATGGGCATGGATGAAAATTTCATCGAAAACCTGTTCGAGAAATTCACCCAGGAATACGATTCCGTCACCCGAAAATACGGCGGCACCGGTCTCGGCATGAGCATTTGCAAAGAGCTTATGACCCTCATGGGTGGCGATATCCACGTCAGGAGCAAAAAGGGCGCCGGAACCACCGTGACGTTACTCGTCGAGCTTGAAAAAGGCAGCCAGGACGACCTGGTGTCTCGTGACAATACGCCCGTGGATACCGATATGCTGAAAGACAAGAAGATCCTGGTGGTAGATGATAACGAAATGAACCGGCTCGTAGCAACCACCATTCTCGATAACTACGGCACCATCATCTTCCAGGCTGCTAACGGGCGGGAAGCGGTAGACTTTCTACGCGGGCATTCCGTGGATATCGTCCTCATGGATATTCAAATGCCGGTGATGAGCGGTCTGGAGGCCTCGCAAACGATCCGCCGCGAGATCAGCACCGACCTGCCGATCATCGCACTCACGGCGAATGCTATCCGCGGCGAGAACGACAAATGCATCGCCGCCGGGATGAACGATTACCTTTCAAAACCATTTGAAGAGAATGCCCTGATAAAGATGATCTCAGGCTGTATTGCCCGCCGGCCTGTGCCCGACACGCTGAAACCTGCCCCCGCGCCGACCCCCGCCAGCAAACCACTTTACGATCTTCACCGGCTGGAAGCCATCGGCCAGGGAAACAAAGCTTTTGTAAGTAAAATGATCCAGCTTTTCATCGACCAGGTTCCTCCCTTGCTCGGGGAGCTAAAAGCCGCCGGGGACGCGAGGGATTTTCAAGCCATCCATGCAAAGACGCATACGCTGAAACCCACCCTGCACAACTTTTCTATCGACAGCATCAACGAACAGGTACGGGAATTGGAAAGCATCGCCCTTACCCGGACATCTACAGACCGCATCGATCAGCTCGTGCAAACCATCTCGGCCGTGATCGACGAGGTCCTGGCGAAGCTCAAGACACACTAGAAGACCACCTTCCCGCACCACGCCAGCTGACCGTTGAGATAAAGCGCTGCCACACCCAGGGTGCGAAGTCCGTCATGCGGGATATCGATGGCATTCGCGCCCCTGTTAAATGAAACCACCCGCTTTTCGATCGCCTGCCCGCTCACGGAATATAGCACCAGCTCTCCCGTACAATCGGCGACCGTATTGACAGCCAGGGTCGAGTTTCCGGGAATATTTCGGGTCAGATAGATCGAAGACGCCGGCATTACCCCCGCATTTATCGTAATGATCGGCGAATAAAAAATGGACCCATCCACCGTCGTCACCTTCAGCCGGTAAAGATTGGCAGAGGCCAGCGGATGCTCGTCGGTAAACATGAAAACGCCCGATCCGTCGCTCCGGCCGGCATAGGGATTGAGCACCGTGCCGATCGTGACGAAATCATTAAATCCATCACTGCGTTCTACCATATAAGTGAGGCCGGAATTCGAACTCCCATCATTCCACCGCAGATCGATAGCCCCGCCATCGATGGCCCCATTGAGCTGTATATAACGCGTAGCCAGCGCGGTAAACAGGGCCGCGGACACGGGAATCGAAGCTGTTGCCGTACAACCGCTCCTTTTATCCGTCACCGTAAGATTATAGGTTCCCCAAACGGTATCGGTAAGGGGATTTTGTATCGTAGAAGTAAAACTATTGGGCCCGCTCCAGCTCCAGGTAAGCCCCTTTGATCCACCAAACGGCGTCATATAATCGCTCTTGGCCGTATCGCCGCCATAAAGCTGAAGCTCATTGCCCACCAGACCGACGTTGGCGGTTGCAACGGGTCGGGTCGTATCGATCGGAACAACAATGGTATCTATCGCCGCGGCCGGGCAACCCTGCGCGGGCGAAGCCGACACGATATAGCTGCCGGGCTTGTTGATCATCAGCTGACTGCTATCCGAATTGGAGTTCAGGATGTTCCCCCCGCCAATAGCCGTCCAGGAATAATAAGCCGCGGTAGTGACATCCGTCAGCTTTATCGTACCCCGCACATGGTTACACCGCAACGTGTCGCCTTTCATGGTAAAATCCATCACCGGCGGCCGCAAAAATGTAAGCGGCGTCACGAAGTCCTGCAAGTTGGACGTAAACGAGCTCGACGACCGGGAAGCAAAAAAGATATTGGAAAAAAGCGACACGCAGGGGTTGAGCGTCGAGTACAAAGCCGGGTCCACCCCGATACGCGTGAGATTCAACCCCACCTCGATAAATTGAGCAGAGATATAATTCGCACTCCAGCCGGAACTGCTGTTGCTCGTGCCCCAGGGCGTAGCATACGTGGTATCGTTCGCCGCCGTTGCCGAATAGTTGGAAAGACCGCCGCCAAAAGCAGTGGATCCGGTCTTACTTACCACCGAGGCATAGCCATAAGTTCCGAGCGTATTAAGGCTGTAGTTGGCGCTAAAATCGAAATATTTCGGGGCCAGCGCGCCGCCATAATAGGTGCTGTACGTCGACGAGCTCACCCAGATGCGGACATCGATCACCGGCACGGAACCGGGTGCGAACGAGACGGCCACGATCATATCCCCCGTTTGCGTGATATTACCCGCCGCATCGAAAAGCCATTCCGTATGTCCGGCGTTGGTACCCGCCGAGGTAAAGGTTCCCGTAGTGGAGTTAAAACCAAAAGAATTCTTATACAATTCGACATCGTAATAGCTGTTGGCCGATGAGCCAAAGGCCGCAATACCGGTGAAGAACCAAAGCGAATCGTATACGGTCTTCCCATCGCGCCGCATGTGCGCATAGACGTCTACGAGGTCATTCTTACTGGGCGTGGAGCTCACCCCGCCTAACCATACATTGGGGTTATCGCCATTCTTGGCGGAGATGCTGAAGACCGTGGAGTCCTTGAGGGATGCAGCCGAGGAAAAATCCCGGCCATAAGCGGCGTCGAGCCAGAGCTTTCCGTTGACCTTGGCATAAAGCAGCTGTGACATCCGTTGGCTAAAGGCAGGGTTGGCGCCGGCCTGCAACAACGCAAGATAGCCGGCTGAATTCGCGGTGTCGATGACATTATATCCGGTAGCGCTGGGAGCGAACCAGTCGTCACTGGCGAGGGCGCCGGTAACGATGCCATCCTTCATCCAATTGGTGCGGGTGTCGGCATCGACGCCAAAGTTGGCATAGAGGCCCCCATTGTTCAACTGCGCAAAGACCTGCAGCGGAAAAACACCGGCGACAAGCACAAGGGTCAGTAGATTTGTCTTCATAGCAACGGATTTATAGGGAATAAACCGTCTTGTTAGGACGGCTATTCCCCGAAAAACAGACCCGGACAACAAAGCATGCGTTCAATGCCCGGACCATTTAGTCTTCACAGGTATTACTTCAACGGCAACGTCGTCGTCGCGACATTGGTCACGGCCCCGTCCGTTACGGAAACCGTGAACGATGTATCTCTATACAATGAATCTAATGCATGATAATTGATGGTCCATGAACCGGCGGGAACACCAGCGATCAGATAAGCGCCGGTCGCGGAATCCGGCAAGGCCATCAGGGTATCCGTGCCCTGCACTGCCAGCACTTCCGGGCTTGCAACCCCCGGCAATACGATCCCTTTGATGCTGCCGCCCATCGCCTCGGTATAAGTACGGATCACCGGTTTCAGAATAAAACCGCCATTGCCTGTCGCGACGATGCTGCTACCGGCGTTGAAGTCGATCCAAAGCCGGTAGAGTATGCCACTCGTCAACGTCGCATGGATATTGAACTTAAGACCACTCTGTTGTGCGCTAGGGGTCTTTAAGGAATAAGATTGTCCGTTCACCACGACACTGTTGCTATCTCCCAGCGTCATCCGCATCTGAGAAATAGTACCGGCTGCCAGATTTACGGAAGCCAGCACTGTGTCTATCCCGTTTCTAAAATCCAGCAGATTGTATACACCAGGGCGCAGCATCGGCACGGTCACCCATCCACCGGTCGTGCCCGTGTCCGACGATACGTTTACCTCGACCTTTTCAACATCGATGTAAACGGCGTCATAATTGCCGGGCGCATCGGTGAGTCGAACCTCAAGTGTAGCCTTGCCGCCAGTCTCCATGCTGGTGTTTTTCCTGCAGGCCGTAAGGATCAGGAGGCCTGCAACCATCGGAGCTAAAGAAAGCCAAAGAATGTTTCGCATAGGGATACTATTATACTATAAAGGACAGATTCGCGCGTACGAAGGTCCTAGTCCCCGGGACGAAAAGATGCATCAAAAAGTATACATATACGTAATGCTTGGGATCACAGGTATCAACGGCAGTTGTTTGGCGATGACTTTCCTGGTCGCCGGATCTATCGTCCTGTAAACAAAGGAGTTATTATTGCGGGCATAGGCGTTGTAGACGGAAACGATCCACTCAGAGGTCGTCGTCCTCCGCCCCCATACCTTGTTCTTGACATAATGAATACTGAGATCCAGCCGGTTATAAGGGCTCAACCGATAGTTGTTCTGGATGATATCCCACGAACCTGTGGTATCGACATTGTTGCGGTTCCTGCCCACCGCCCTTCCGCGGCCATTACGGCCCGGACTGGAATAAAGCGGGTCACTACCCGGAACATAAGTGGAATCGGGACTCAATGAAAAAGCGCGGCCGGTGGCAAAGAGAAAATTCAAAGCCACCTTCCAATGCGATGTCAGCGCATACCCGGCGGAAAGATCCAGCATATGTCGCCTGTCATAAGCAAAAGGAAAACGCTGGCCTTCATTGAGTGAATCGAATTGCTCATAAGCATAAGCCAATGTATAGGATAGCCACCCCGTGAGCCGACCCCTGTTCTTTCGAAGGAACAACTCGGCCCCATAGTCCCGCCCATTGCCAAAGATCAACTCGCTGTCGATGCTGTTGTCGATCGTTGGCGTCGGCGCACCCCCGAACAACAGTTGATTGTTCAGCCGCTTGTAATAGACCTCCATGCTTGCCTGGACCCGATTGCCCGCAAAATTCCGGTATACCCCCGCCGTGACCTCCTGCGAACGCTCCGGCTGGACCACACTGTTGCTGCCGATCCAGATCTCGGCCGGAAAGGTCGCGTTATAGCTCTGCACGAGATGGATATACTGATGCATGGAAGTAAAGGACACCTTCACACTCGTCACAGGGTCCAGCAGATACAACAAACTTACGCGCGGCTCCAGCGAGAAATAATGTACACCCGGCTTCTCATAATAAGGTGCTCTTATGCCGGCATAAATCTGCCACCGCCGCCCCAGTTTTATCTCATCGCCCGCATAAGCAGCGACCCGTGAAGCCGTTTTAGGTGGCAATCCGCCGGGAACGATATTCACCGCAGAATCCGCGGGCGCCACCTTACCGCTAAGCGATGCCGGATATAGCGTCTGATAAAGATAGTCTGCTCCCGCGGTGACCGTGTGTTCCGGCGCAGGATACCACGAGAAATTGGTTCGGACATCGACATCCCGGATACCCGAATACAGCTGCGCAAAATAGCCCTGTTGTGTCGCACTAAGGAATTGATGATAGTTGTCGTATTCGACAATGGTGTTGGAAAAGACCTTTCCCGAATATTGATGATTCCATCGCGCCGTGATCGCCGTATTCCCAAAATGCATCGAATACCCGATGCCCGAGCTGTCCGTACTGTCGCTGGCATAGGTGTTGTTGTCCCGGCCCGTGTAAAAGCTCAAAAGAATGCGATCCCGGGGTGTCGGCTGGAAATTGAGCTTGGCATTGACGTCGTAGAAATAATAGTTGCTGAAATAATTGTTCCGCAAAAAAGGACGCAGCAAGACGTCCGTAGCGCTCCGGCGACCGGAGACAAGGAACGAAGATTTTCCGCGCTCCAAAGGGCCATAAAGCGTAACCCCGGACGTCACGGAACCCAGCTGCACATTGCCGCCGGTCTGGTGGTTATTGCCATCCTTCATGACCACATCCAGCACCGAACTCACATGGTCCCCATAGTTGGCGGGGAAGCCTCCCTTGAACAGCGTCGCCCGTTTGATGGCCGGCGGATCGAAGGTGCTCACGAGCCCGAAGATATGACTCGGATTATACAAGGTCGCATCATCCAGCAGGATAAGATTCTCCCCGGTGGTCCCGCCCCTTACAAAAAAGCCCGGCGTACCGTCGATGCCGGCCTGAACTCCCGGCAGCATCTCCACGCTGCTCATCACATCTCCACTGCCGTTCACGGATGGCGCCGCAGCGATAATCTCCGATCCTACGTCGATGAGACCCGGCGGATTCTTCTTTACAAAGTCTTCTCTTTTGTCTTTTATCAACACCACCCGGCTGACCTTTTCCTGTCCGGTATCCAGCTGCAGATCGAACGACACTGGCATATCAGCAGCCGAGTCGACAATCGCCCGCCGCTCCGGTTTATAGCCCACATAGGAAACCTCGATACCCACACTATCCCGCACATTCACCGTAAGCGAATAAAATCCATAATTGTTGGATAACAACCCCACTGTGCTATCGGCGATAACATAGATACTGGCGCCCGCAAGCACCTCCCCCGTACGAATATCCCGGATATAACCATGGAGCGTGACCTTCGAAAGGGTTGGCGCCTGTAACACCACCTGGTCACCGATCTGCCGGTAGGTGAGCGTGGTCTGACGAAACAACGTGGCAAGGAAAATAGGCAACGGCATCGCCGAAGCGGTTATCGAAACGGGTGGTTGGTTCTGTACCAGGGAGGTTGGATAGGCGAATCGGATAGGAACACGGGCCTCGATGATCGCCAGCGCCTGGGGGAGGGGCTGGTTCTTGATCGTCACAGTCACAAGCGGCTCCCGCGGCGGCGCCTCCTGGGCAGCCACCCGCTGAAAGACCAAAGAGAAAAGCACGATCAACCCCGCCTTTATATTCATCTATTCCTATTCCTTTCTTTCGAGAACGTATGTTCCGTCACGGATAGTATACTTTAGACCTGCAGAGGAACAAATGACCTCCAACGCATTCTCGAATGCTTCCCCTTCGAGGTTGAGCGTGAGTCGCTTTTGCGCAACAGCAGGATCGGCAAGCGTGATCCGCTTGCCCGTTCTCATTTCAAGATTTACAAGGATAAGGGATAACGGCGCATCCACAAATCGCAGGCTGTCAGCACCGCCTGCCGCCGTTTCCCTTATTCCTTCGGCTCGCCTTGAACCCGTGTACAGGCAAATGGCGCCGCCCGCAGCTATTTCTGTCGACTTTCTGTTTTCATTTTGTATAAAAACTATTCGCCCCGAAATCACTCGCACAACGATGCTGTCCGCTGTTTTATCGATCGTAAAACTCGTCCCAATATCGCGAATAGTGGCCGCATCCATATCCACTTCGAAAGGCTGATCGGCCTTATGCACTACATCGAACCGCGCTTCTCCATCGATAAGCTCTATCGTGCGGTTTGTTTTATTGTATCCCCGTGCCAATGAGAGCCGGCTTTGCGGCCCGATCACCACCGTCGAACCATCCGGCAAGGAAACCGATTGCTGTTGACCCGCCGTCGTAGCATAAGCGACAACTCCGTTCTTCGCGGAGAAATACCACAATCCCCCGCCCACGACCAGGATCACAACAGCCGCCGCAGCAGCCCATGATTTCAGCGTAAGCACCCTTGCTTTTCCTTTGCCCATCCTCCGCTGAACCTTCGCCCATGCTTCATCTTCCCGCGCCGCAGCATAGAGCGGATAGTCTGCAAGCTCTTCCCTAAACAGCCGGGTGACCCGGTCATAGGTTTCCTGGTTGGCTGCCGAAGCTTCCAGCCATTCATTGAGTTGCAGCTCCTGCTCTTTTGTCAATTCATCTTGCATTGCTGATAATATTAGGTCCCATGGGAGTCCCGCATCATCATATGGTGTCCGTTCGTCCATGTTCATAGTATAAGACAAAAAAAAGGTGTTCGTGGCCCTAGTGGTGACACCAAAAAAAATATTTAACTGCCATTAGCCACAACGGCAGGTGTTTATAATCAAATAAAACCTTATGCAGGTCCTTCATGGCCCGCGTGATATGATTCTTTACCGTCTTTATGGAGATGCCAAGCCTGTCCGCGATCTCCTGCTGTTTCAACCCTTCGAAACGACTCAGCTTGAATACCTTCCTGCAGTGATCGGGCAGTTCATCGATAGCCTTGTAAAATTTGAGCTTTAGTTCATTGTCCTCCATCTCTTCCCATTCCTCCGCCGCACTCAGGTCTTCCTTCAGCTCCTCGTGGCGCTGCCGCTCCCGCTTACGTTTATCCAGCGCATTGAGACTTTGATTGACAACCGCCCGGTAAATATAGAATTTCAGCGATGCCTGTATGTCCAGGGTAAGTGCATCTTCCCAAATGCGAATAAAAACGTCATTGACGATCTCTTCGGCTGCTTCGGGATCCCGAAGATATTTGCAGGATGCCAGAAAGAAAAGCCGGTAATTCGCCTTATAGTACGCTTCAAATATCTGCTCATCCCGCTGTCGTATTGCTTGCCAGATTTGTACTTCCTCAGGGCTCATGGTTGCAGAACGATGTGACATTGAAAATATTATCATCGGCCACTCCCTATTTGTCTGTAGAAAAAAAACGACAAATGTGTAGGGAATTAGCCGAAAGTCTATTATATTCGTATAAAATCCAATATTCAACTCCTTATCTATGCCCAACCCGTTAAAGATCGTCCTCTGTGACGATGACCCCGACGAAGAGCTGATCTTCCGGCTTGCCCTCGAGCCATTGCGTATCTCGTTCGAATTGACCTGGATAGCGGATGGCTGGCAATTGATCGATCACCTCATGGAAACGAACTCCAGTCCGGATCTTGTCTTTCTCGACGTTGACCTCGGAGCAGGACTGTCAGGCATTCAGGTCTTGCCCCCCATTCGAAAGATCTGTCCGAAGACGCGCATCGTCATACATTCGGGCCGGAATGACAAGGAAAACATAAAAGCCGCATTCGACGCCGGTACAAATTTATATATCGTAAAAGATTATTCTCTAACCAATTTTCAATTGACCCTGAAAGCCGTATTCGGTAACCACGGCAAACCTACAACCTGCCCGGATCGTACTCTCTTTCCCGCGGCGTAACGCATCGACCCGCCTGCACAACCTCCCCGCAAGATCCAGGTTATTCTCTCATTCCCATTTAAGCCCGCTGGCGATGGCCGTCACGGGCTTTTTTATTTATCTGCCGGTTACAAAATTCCTTCTGGCCTTTACTAAGGACAAAGGACCGCCCGTGCACCATGCCGCCATTCCCGTAATTTCCCCGCCACTCTGGACCTCAACCCTTTATCGCATGACACCAGAATTTCCCTATATCGCCATTGTGGACGATGATCCGGACGACCAGGAATTCTTACGCGCCGGAATGAGACGATGCTTTCCGGAAGTCACAGTAATGCCTTTCGGCAACGGCAACGAGTTGTTGACCTACCTCGATAAATGCAATAACAAAAAGCTTCCCCTCGCCATGATCCTCGATTATAAGATGCCCGGTCTCTCCGGCGCGGACGTGCTCAGGATCACCGGCAACGACACTCCCTATTCCTCCATTTCCAAAGTCGTCTGGAGCACTTCCCGCCTCCGCAAAGAGATGGATGAATGCCTCGCGCTCGGCGCCCTGCGCTGGATCGTGAAACCAAGCACGAACGACGAGCTCGACCTGGCCATCCGCTCGCTCGCACCCACACTCTTCAAGTTATTTATGTCGGAAACGTCGATGCCGTAACACCGGCTACCGCGACTAGCGGCGACCCAGCACTGCATGCCACAGGATCAATGCCGTAACAACTCCCAGCAGAAAACAGAGGATCAATTTTATGACGGAGTATGACTTGCATTTGAATTGCATAACAGCCATTTTACTTTGTCTTTAGGTCGACGCGAACTTTCTCGCTCTTCTTCGATTTAATGGTGATCACTTTTTCGATCTCATCGCTATACATACCCCGGATCTTGATCGTAACATAGTACTTGCCCGCCGGAACGGCGGAGATATCGATGCCCTGCCCGGCATCGGCGGCATATCGCTGGTAGATCACACCGGCACCCGTAAGATCATACCGATCGAAGATAACCAGCACCGAATCGGTGTGATCCTGAGCGGTCACGATCTCGTTGAACTGCAAACGAACGGCGCCGGCATTGGCGAGAGCCGTAGTGGCATCATTGGCGACCGCGGGAACCGGGGCGGGACCGGGGTTGGCTTCTGCGCGAACGCCAACAATCAGGACTATGAGGAAGAAGATAAACTGTTTCATTATGTCTGTTAGAAATCAACCCACGTGCCATCCATAAAACACTAATAATCATCACGCCGCATATGTGTTTATTTCACATTTATTCCGCTTATAGGAACGTTGTCCATTTCCGGGACGGCTCGATCCATCATGCCGACCCAGGCCTGATAGACTGCATGAACTCCGAAGGCGACTGCCCATAAGCTTTCCTGAACACCCGCGAAAAATACGAAGCGCTCTGCAGTCCAATCCGTTCGGCTACCACGCTAAGCGGCACATCTTCTTGCGTCATAATAGCGATGGCTTTCTTCAACCTGACGGTCTTGATGAACTCACCGGTAGACTGCCCCGTAATGCTCTTGATCTTGAGATACAATTGTGTCCGGCTCGTGAACAGTTTACTACACAGAAAATCGATGTCCAGTTCCGGTTCCTGGATATTTTCTTCGATCAGATTCAGCAACTCCTGCACAAAGACCTTATCCTTATTTGTCTGCACCAGCTCCGTGGCTTGTGTCAGATAGTCCTTCGTGTACTTCGAGCGCAACCGGTCCCGGTGCTCAAAAACATTTTTGACCATCAGCAGCAAGAGCTCGATACTCACCGGTTTGGAAAGATAATGATCCGCGCCCGATTCCATGCCCGCTATCTGGCTTTCGATCGCATCCCTGGCGGAAAGGATCAAAAATTGAATATGGCTCGTTTCGAACGTGGATTTGATCTGTCGGCATAATTCTATCCCGTCCATCTCCGGCATCATCACATCACTGATGACCAGGTCAGGCATTTTTTCAATCGCCGCGGCCAGCCCGGTCCTGCCATTGCCCGCGGCATATACAGTATACACCTTGCCGAGTGTAGCACAAAGAAAATCGCGCAGCTCCGGGTTGTCTTCGACTACCAGTATGCTTCTTGCAGAACGGTCATGGTTTTTCTCGGGCTCCCCGGCAAGCGGCACTGCCGGAACGATCGACGGGTCGATGGGCTCGAGCCCTGGCTGGAAATCCTGGCCTAACGCCCGCTCTTCAGACCCATACTCGTCGGCACCCCACGGCAATCCTACCAGGATCTCCGTCCCCCTGGATGGTTCACTGTACACCGCAATAGTGCCTTTATGCAACAGGGTTAGGCTTTTTACCAGCGCAAGACCCACACCCGAACCCATCTGCTCGTTGCTTATCCGGTAATACCTGTCGAAAATATTGCTGATCGCCTCCTTGCTGATCCCTATGCCCGTATCCCGGATCAGTAAGTAAACATAGGCGCCGGCCGTATAAGCAGCATTAGGTAGCAAAAACTCATTGCTGAAAGAAGGCACGAACGCCGCCCTCTCCCGCAGGATCTCCAGCCGGATGGAACCATCCTGCTGCGTGTACTTCAACGCATTGTACAAAAGATTCATGAGGATCTTCTCCACGATCTGTCGGTCGAAATAGTTCGTAAAGTCACAACCTCCCTCATTCACAAAGACAAAATTGATCGACTTCTGATCGGCCAACGCCTTAAAATCGCCATACACATTTTCACAAAGCGCCTCCAGCGAAATTTCCTCCACCCGCAGCCGGATCACGCCATCGGCCACTTTTTTGAAATTCATCAGCTCATTTAGCAGATTCGTAAGCCGTTTAACATTCCGGAACATCATCTCAAAGGTCCCACGCTGTGGCGATTCCTTCGCCTCTCTGACCATCCCTTCCAACGGTGCAGAGATCAGGGTCAACGGCGTCCTGAACTCGTGCGATATATTGGCGAAAAAGTCGAGCTGCTGCCGGTATAGCTCTTCCTTTTGCTGATGCATCTCCTCGCGTTTTCGTTCCTTCACCGCCGTAATGGCCAATTTGCGCTTCAGCCGGTACCAACGGCCCTGATAAATATAGACCCCTGTAAGCAGGCTCAGGATAAGTACGGCGTAGGTCACCTTCGCCAAAAACGAATTCCACCACGGCGGCGTAACGACAACGGGCAGGATCGCGGCATTGCTGCTCCAAAGGCCGTCATTATTGGTAGCTTCCACCCTAAACGTATAAGCGCCATAGTCCAGATTGCTGTAGGCCGCCGTTGGATTCAGCCCATCCGTATAGTTCCAGTCATGATCATAACCTATTAGCTTATACCGGTACCGGCATTTCTGTGGATTGGCGAAATGCATCGCGCTAAAGCCGATCACAAAATTGTTTTGCAGGTGGTCGAGCTTCAGCCGGTCCATGAAATCGATCGTCATAGGAAGATTATTTTCCGCAGAATTGGAAACCCCATATACGACCCGCCTGTTATTGATGCTTATATCCGTAAAAGCAGGCCGGGCAGGAACCGGGTTCAGCCGGATGTCCGCCGGATTGAAATAGTTGAGGCCGTTGATACCACCAAAGAACAACCTGCCATCTGCAGCCTTGTAAGATGCGTTGACCTTAAAGCTATTGCCCAGGAGGCCGTCATTCTTATCGTATCTCACCACGCTGCCTGTGGCTGCATCCATACACAATAATCCGTGGCCCCCCATCCATACCTTTCCCGAATCGTCCGTTTCAATGCTTTCCACATCCAGGAACACTCCTTCGTCTTCTCCATAAGTCTTCACGGTAAACCTGCCGCTCGCGTCGTCGATACGCAACCTGTCCAACCCACCGCCGATCGTTCCCACCCAAAACTCGGAATAGCCCGTCGAGTCGTCGATCTGCCTGATCGGATACGTGTAATTGGAACTCAGGGAAGGACCATCCGGTCTGGCCCTAAAGGTATCGCTATGCAGGACATTGCCTCCCCGGTCGACCAATAACCTGTCCAGCCCGTGGGTACTCGAAACCATTATAATAGGCCGTCGTTTCTCTGCAAAAATAAAAAACGCCTCTCCATAATACTTTACAGGGTTATCTCGCCCTCGTACGATCACCCCGGACGGATCGGTATGATTGCCGAACCAGATATTGCCATAACAATCCTGTACCAGCATTTCGATACTATGTCGCGGGAAATTTTCACTCCCCGGTAAATGCACCAACGATTTCCGACTGGCATCCAGGACTTCGATACCCGAGGCATCGCCGACCCAAAGCCGGCCCTCCCGGTCGACCAATAATGCCGAGACATTGTTTCCATTCAATCTTACCCCCGTCGAACCGTCATTATAAAAATAAAACCGCCCCGTCTTGTAGTCATAGCGGTTTAAACCTTTGTTCGTCCCGATCCATAGCCGCTCTCCGTTTTCGTCAAGGATGCTCTTGACGATGTTCCCTGTAAGGCTGTTTGGCTGGCCTTCTTCGGGCGCGATGGTAAAAAATAGCTTTTCATTCAGATCGCAATAATTCACCCCGTGCCCAAAGGTACACGCCCAAAGACACTGACTCCGGTCGATGAACACATCGGTAATGTCGCTGGCGTGTAGCCCGGTCGCGGCGCCGCTGGGCTCTATCGTCTGGATCGGCCGAAGCGTACTATCCAGCCTGATCAACCGCCGGCTGGTATTGACCCAGTATTCTCCCGTGTTATCGCCGGCCGCCTTACCCAACCCCTCGCCGCCGGGTTCGCGGTATTCGCGCAGCACCCGGACAACCCCTCCCGGCATCAGCGATGAGACAAGCATAAGCCGGCTGCCACCGGTCAACAGCAGCCTCCCCCGGGGATCGAGCCCAATGCGACTGAAACCGCCCCCCGAACCCGCCGAAACCCCCGAAGCCCCCGAACCGGCCGAAACCGCCAGGCCCTCGACTGTTACGGCCCTAAAACCACGATCTTCCGACCACTGCCACAACCCCTGCTCGCCCACCAGGAATAAAACCCCATCACCCATCGATTGTCCATCGGTAAATTGTATTCCCGCCGGCGACTGTAATGGCCGTTCCTCCAACACGTCGCCCTTTATCGCATAGCAATGCAATTTGCCCCCTTCCAGTCCATAGAGAAGCCCGGATCCGGACGTTACGATCCTGTTCAGCATCACCGGATCGCGGCCCTTGCTCAAATGGAAGTCTATATACCGTTCCGTTCGCCTGTCGAAGCGTTGTACTCCACCCTCGGTACACACCCAAAGGCCGCCGTCAGGATCAAGCGCAAGACTCTGGATCCGGTTCTTGAAGGCATTCCGGAAAGGCTCATTGCGGTTATAAAAGCGTTTGACATGATAGCCGTCGAAACGATCGAGGCCGAACAACGTGGCAATCCAGATAAACCCACTGCTATCCTGAACGATGTCATCCGCATCGGTATGCGACAGGTCCTCGTTTACCGTGAGATGGTTAAACCTAAAGGGACGCGGCTGAACCGTCGTCTGGCCATCCAGCACATTTGTCGCAAGCAAAAAGAACAGCCCCCAGACTCCAAAATAGTTAAGCAGCCGCATCGCATGTAAGATACGGGTTATCCAAAACTTAGTCTATTCGCAGACCAAAAGTGTCAGCATCCGGATCGATTGTATCAGCGCCCGCAAACCGTTTTCGGATCAATCGTACAAATCTCCGGATGAATCGTACCGTGCTGTGTATCATCTATTTGTCATCTTTGACCACCTAAAACTAATTGTCATATGCCACGCTCAAATTGGTTGCTCACCATCCTCCTGCTCCTTGCTGTCGCCGGAACCCTGACGGCCGGCCCCCGGCCCATAAGCCCGCAGTCCGCACTTGCCCCCCGGCCAATACGAGGCAAGATCGTCGACGAAACCAACGGCCAGCCCATCGCGGGGGCAACGATCACCATCAAAGGCACCTCCTCCGCCGTCACCAGCGATGCGAACGGGGAATTCACCATCCAGGCCGATAGCAAGGATATCCTCGTTGTCACTTACGTGGGTTACGAAACCACGGAACGCGCGGCTAAAAAGGTCATGGAATTTTTTGCCCTGCATCCCTCCGCCCATAACCTTAACGAAGTCGTCGTAGTAGGGTATGGCACCCAGAAAAAGACAAGCCTCACCGCCGCCGTTTCCACCATAAACCCGGCGGTACTGGCCGAGAAACCCGTGGTCGACCTCACCAATGGTCTGGCCGGCAGGGCCTCCGGCCTTATCGCACAGCAATCCTCGGGCGAACCTGGGTTCGATATGTCGGCTATCTATATCCGCGGCATCGGCTCGACGGGAAATACCAATCCCCTTCTCATTGTGGACGGTGTCCCCAGGAACTTTAGCCGTCTCGACCCTGCTACTATCGAAACTGTCACCGTTCTCAAAGATGCCGCCGCGGTTGCGCCATATGGCGTCGCCGGTGCAAACGGGGTCATCCTCGTCACCACGAAAAAAGGCAAAACGGGCCGCCCATCTTTCTCCTACGACGGCTATGCCGGCATACAAAACCCCACCCGTCTGCCCCAATTCGTCAATTCTTACCAGTATGCCCTGCTCCGCAACGAAGGAGCCACAAACGACGGGACGCCCATTCCCTATACGGCCTACGATCTGCAGAAATTCAAAGATCACACCGATCCCGACGGCCACTCCGACGGGCATCCCCTGAACGACATTATCCTCAACAACCGCCTGATAACTTACCACAACGCATCCCTCTCCGGCGGCTCCGACGACTTTAAATATTACGCTGCCATTGCCTATACCAATCACCAGGGCATGTGGTCCACGGACTATATAAAGAAATACAACGGCATCCTCAACTTGACCGCCAATCCCACCAAAACAACCACCGTAGGTTTCTCGGTCAATGGCTATATCGAAGACCAGCACTATCCAAGTCAGCAGACCTCCGGGGCCATCCTGGATCTTGCCGAACGCCAGCCGCCCACGGTGCCTACCTGGTATAGCAATGGGCTATGGTCGGCCTGGCAGGGTTATTCACTCATCGGTATCATCTACCATAGCGGATACATCGAGAACGAGAATACTTCCCTCCTTACCCAGCTGTCCATCGAGCAAAAGCTGCCCGTCAAAGGCCTGGCGATCAAAGGGGTCGTCAGCTATGACAATGGCCCCGATCCCTTGTTTGCTAACACCTCGCAATACAGCCGCACCTGGGAAACGCCCATTCCCTTTTACAATGTAGACACCACTACCCACCCTTATACCTATAATGCGGGAACCGAGGGGGTCGGCAAGCCGGCGTTGATCGAAACCTGGTCGCAGAACAAGGCGATGACCTACCAGGGCCTGCTCACCTATGCCGCCTCGTTTGGCAACAATGACATCAGCGCACTCGCCGTAGTGGAAGACCGCGTAGTCAATTACCAAGCCTTCACCGCGACCAGGTACAACTATAACCTCAATATCGATGAGTTGAATTACGGCGGCCCGCTGGCTACGGACGAAACCAATTCGGGCTATTCCTCCGGCGAAAAACAACTTGGCTACGTGTACCGCGCCAGCTACGCCTATGATAAGAAATACCTGTTCGAAGCATCCGGCCGCTATGACGGCAGCTACCTGTTCGCCCCCGGCCACCGCTTCGGTTTCTTCCCCGCCTTCTCCGGCGGCTGGCGCCTCTCCCAGGAAAAGTTTATGCGGCAGATCACCTGGATCGATAACCTCAAGCTCAGGGGATCTTGGGGACAATCCGGCGGCTATCCGAGCACCAGTGGCGCGATCCAAACTTACCAGTACCTCAGCCCCTATAACGTGGTGAGTAGCTCTGCCGTCCTCGGTGGGAGCGGCACCCAGGGCATCCAGGAAGCGCTGCAGGGCAATCCCGCTATCACCTGGGAAAAATCGAACAAGACCGATGTCGGCTTCGAAGCCGGATTATGGAAAGGGCTGCTGAGCATCGAAGCGGATTATTTCTATGAAAAAAGATCCAATATGCTCGTCAGCATCGGTAATGCACTCCCGGCGGAATATGGCATCAGCACCGGCCTCACTAACGGCGGCATCATGAGCAACCACGGCATCGACCTGACCCTCACCAGCGCCGGAAACATTACCAAAGACCTGCGATACGATGTCAAAGGCACCTTCACCTTCGCCCGCAACAAGCTGCTCAAAGTTTATGAGAATAGCGCCACCTACAATAACCCCAACCGCCGGCAAACCGGCCGGCCGCTGAATACCCAATTCGGTCTCAAAGCCACCGGCTATTACAGCGCCGCCGATTTCAATCCCGACGGTTCACTCAAATCCGGCGAACCCGTCCCCAGCTTCGGTCCCGTCCAACCCGGCGATCTCAAATACGCCGATTTGAGCGGACCCAACAATAAACCGGATGGCGTCATCGACGCAAACGACATCACCGTCGTCGGTAAACCCTCCGTGCCCGAGATCATGTTCGGCCTCGAACCGCGCCTCTACTTCAAACAATTCGATCTGGATCTGCTCTTCCAGGGCGCTGCCAGCAGCAGCCTGTACGTCAACAATTACTTCGTATGGCCCTTCGGCTCGTCGGGGTCCGCCACCGTGCTCGCCTTCAACGATCACTGGACCCCGACACATACCAATGCCCTCTATCCGCGGATCAGTGGAACGCCGCCATCCAACAATACCCAGGAGTCTAATTGGTGGATGCGCAATACCGCCTACGTCCGGCTCAAAAGCCTCCAACTGGGCTATTCCCTCCCCGGTCGCCTGCTGCACGGTTCCCTGAAAGCCATGCGCATCTATATCGCCGGTCAAAACCTGCTCACGTGGACACCCAAATACAAAGAGAACATCGACCCCGAGAACGGCAGCAAAAATGAAAATTACTATCAACAGCGTGTACTCTCATTTGGCCTCAGCACTACGTTCTAACACTCAAAATCATTTCAAAATGATCAACAAATATCTTGTCATCCTCCTGGCGGTCACCATAAGTTTTACCGACTGCAAAAAAGATAATTTCCTCAACGTTCCTCCTAAGGGAAGTCTTACGGACCAGATCACCTTCAGCAGCGAGAACAACGCGGATCTCTTCGTCAATGATATCTATGAACAGTTGCCAGATATGAACAATGAATTCGAAGCCCTTGACCAATGGACCGATAACAGCGACGTCGGGGCTAACTGGGAAGACGGCCTGTACGTGCGTTCCAATTCCATGAATCCATCGAGCGTATCCTCCGGCCCCGCCAATATGTTCAGCTGGACCGGCAACTATACCAATATCCGCAAATGCAATGTCTTCCTACAGGAAGCGGCTGCTAATGAAAAGAATTTCTCGGCCGCGTGGTATACCCAAAGGGTAGGGGAGGTACACTTCCTGCGGGCCTATTTCTACTCCTTGCTGTACCAATGTTATGGCGGCGTACCCCTGATCTCCGTGCCGCTCGACAACCAAACCCAGGGCGACAGCATCTTCGTCGCCCGCAGCTCGCTTGATTCCACCCTGGCCTTTATAGAAGCGGATTGTGACTCGGCCGCGGCCGTGCTGCCCTTAACGGCCGCTCAATCCGGCAGAGCCACGAAAGGGGCAGCCCTGACGCTCAAAGGCGCCGTCGAGCTATTCGCGGCCAGCCCCCTATGCAATCCCACGGACGACCTGAGCAAATGGGCCAAAGCGGCGGCCACCAATCTTGCCGTCATGAACCTGAATGTCTATTCCCTGTTTCCCGACTTCGCAAGCCAGTTCCTTGCGGCAAATAACTGGAACAGCGAGCAGATCTTTTGCCGGGGTTACGCCCTGCCCAACCAGGGCCACAGCAGGGAAGGCCGTTTAGGACCCGTTATCGTCCACGGAGCGGAACAGGCCTGGGGTAACCTGCAGCCTACCCAGAACCTCGTCGATGACTACCTCATGAGCAACGGCAAACCCATCACCGATCCCACCTCCGGCTATGACCCCCAGCATCCCTATCTCAACCGCGAACAACGCTTCTACCAATCCATTGTGTATGACAGCTCCGAGTGGCAGGGCGATATCTGGGAGTCCCGCATCGGCGGTAATAACCAGATCGACCTGGGCTCTACCAGCGACATTTCCAATACGGGCTATAACGCCCGCAAAACCCTCGATGAAAGCATCAACGGCGCAAACAGCCTTACCCTTTCACCGAATACTTCCAACTATACCATTTACCGCTATGCCGAAGTGCTGCTGAGCTACGCGGAAGCGCAAAACGAGGCTGTCGGACCCGATGCAAGTGTATACGCGGCTGTTAATGCCGTAAAAGCCAGATCCGCGCTGCCGGCCGTTGCCGCCGGTCTGTCACAGGACAGCATGCGCACCGTCCTGCGCAGGGAACGACGCGTCGAATTCGCATTCGAAGACAAACGCTGGAACGATATCCGTCGCTGGGATATCACCACCAAAGGGCCCGCCGTGCTCACTAACCCCATGCTCGGTATGTTGATCCAACCCGGCCCCGGCGGAAGCCTGACCTATACCGAAGTAAATGTATTCAATAACAGTTTTTCTGAATATATGAACTGGATGCCCATTCCTGAAGCCGCTATGGAACAAAATAGTAAATTGGTGCAAAATGCCGGCTACTAAACCTAATGGATATTTTATGACGCTTAGACTGATCGCTTTTGTCCTCTTGTTCTCCGTTACATTGCAAGCCTTCCCACAACAGCACCTGACCATGCTAACCGCCGCCGACACCGCCGGCGTACCGCCCGAGATCGAAGACCCCGAATGCATCGGAATAAACAAGCTACCCGCCCACGCCACCCTCATGCCCTATGCCAACCTGCAGCAAGCGCTGAACGCGAACCGGCACGCCTCGGATTTTTACCGGTCACTCAACGGCATGTGGAAATTTTACTATGTCGCCTGGCCGCAGCAACGACCCAAAGATTTCTACCTCCCCTCGTACAACGTCGACAGCTGGAACGAGATCCCGGTGCCCTCGAACTGGCAGGTCCAGGGATATGGCACCCCCTACTACAGCAATTATACCTATATCTTCAAAAAGGACTTTCCCCATGTCATGAGTACCCCGCCCGTTAGCTGGACGGCGTACAAAGAACGCAACCCGGTGGGAAGCTATAGACGCGATTTCGAGGTGCCGGAAAACTGGGCGGGACGCCGTATCATCGTCACCTTCGATGGCGTCGATGCCGGCTTCTTCCTTTGGATCAACGGACAAAAAGTAGGTTACAGCGTCAATAGCCGCAATGCCGCCGAATTCGACATCACCGATAAGGTAAAACCCGGCAAGAATGTTATCGCCGTCGAAGTGTACCGGTTTACCGTCGGCTCCTATCTCGAAGACCAGGACATGTGGCGGCTAAGCGGAATCTTCCGCAATGTAACCCTATGGAGCACCCCAAGCTGCCACATCAGGGATTTTGCGATCACCACACCATTGGACGCCCAATACAAGGACGCGACACTGAACACCGTAGCAAAGATCAAAAACTATGGCGCGGAATCCACACAACCCGGATCGCTTTCCGTCGACCTCTACGATGGCAGGACACTGGTCGGTAAAGCCAAGGTCGATGTCCCCGCCTTGCAGCCCGGCGAGGAAAGACCCGTGACCGTTCGCCTCCCGGTAAAGGCGCCAAAAAAATGGACAGCCGAAACCCCGTATTTATATACGACCGTCCTTTCGATGCACGAGGGGGCGAACAGCGAGCTCATCTCCGCCAAAACAGGCTTCCGCAGCATCGAGATCAAAGGTCGCCGGTTCCTCATCAACGGCGTCCCCGTCAAGCTCAAAGGCGTCAATCGCCACGAGAATTGGCCGGACGATGGCCATGCCGTCACCGAAGAGCAGATGATAAAAGACATCGTGCTGATAAAACAAGCGAATTGCAACCATGTCCGCACCTGTCATTATTCCGACGATCCGCACTGGTACGAACTCTGCGATGAATACGGCGTCTATGTCCTCGCCGAGGCCAACCTGGAATGCCATGGCTCCTGGGACGAGTTCAATGAAGACCCGCGCATAAAGGCGGCTATTATCGACCGGAACGTCGCCAACGTGGAGAACTTCAAAGATCATCCGTCCGTCATCATCTGGTCGCTCGGTAATGAATGCGGTAGCGGAGGTTCCAACTTCCGGGCCGCGCTAAGCACCATCCGCCAGATCGATCCCACCCGCCCGACGCACTATCAGGGATTCGGTCTGCGCGGCGACAACCCTTCCGACATCGAAAGCCAGATGTACGACGCTGTGAGCGAACTGGCCGCCGCAGCAAGGGATACCACGATAAAAAAGCCTTATTACCTATGCGAGTATGCGCATTCCATGTTTAACTCCATGGGCAGCGTGGAAGACTATAACAAGCTGTTCGACGACGAGCCCAATCTGCTCGGCGGCTGTATCTGGGAATGGCAGGACCAGGGCATCTATAACCGGATAGACCCACATCATCCCATCACCGCTTACGGCGGCGGATTCGGCGAAGTCCCCAACGATCACTATTTTATCCACAAAGGGGTCGTATTCTCGGACCGTAGCCCCAAACCACAGTACCCCGAGCTCAAACACGCCTACCAATGGATCTCCATCTATCGGGTGGGCCAGGGCTATATGGTGAAGAACAGATACCAGTTCACCAACCTCGACAAATTCCGGGCAAAATGGACGCTGCTGGAAAATGGTGTGCCTAACGAGGTAACCGGAATACTGGGCGATCTCGCGGTAAAACCCGGCGACTCGATGATGATACAATTGCCCCATTTCCCGCTTGCAAAACCCGGCGTCGAATACATCCTCAACGTCTCCTTTGAAACAAAAACAACCACCCTTTGGGCGCCACAAGGTTTTGAAGTCGCAGCCATGCAGCTCATCCTCGGCAAAGCGCCCTCAAGCCGCGCGACCAACACCGGTCGGCTCACTGTCACCGAAGATACGGCGGCCCTCACCGTCGCATCCGCCGGCTTTCAGCTTCAGTTCAATAAACACAATGGCGCCATCACCTCTATAAAGACCCACGGCCGCGAGATGCTACTCCCCAACGGTGGCCCCACACTGCATCTCTGGCGTGCCCCGCACCAAAAAGACGATATGTGGGCCTATCCCACCTGGGAAAAATATGGCTTCGACCACCTCTCCTGGGAAACAACCGGCATGACCCACAAAGATACCGACACAGCAATAAAAGTATCGGTCGGGCTTATTGGGAAAGGCAAAGAAGACTTCGTCGTTCATCACAACGTTGTCTACACGATCCACGCAGACGGCTCTGTCAAAGTCGACAACGATGTTTCCTTTAGCCGTACCGATATTCCGCTGGCACGTCTGGGCGTAAGACTGCTGCTGTCACCCGAATTCAATCAATTTAAATACTATGGCAGAGGACCCATGGAGAATTATGCCGATCGTAAAGAGGGCTCCTTTATCGGCATTTATTGGAGTTCCGTCGCCGCGCAGCTCACGCCCTACGAAAAGCCCATGGAATGCGGTAATCACGAGGATGTACGCTGGGCCGAGCTGTCGAATGACTCGGGCACCCTACGTGTAAGCGCCACCAGCCAATTGCTACAGGTGTCCGCCCTGCCTTACAAAGACGAAGAGCTGCGACCCGTGGAATACCGCATCGATCTGCCCAAACCCTCGTCTACCGTTTTGGTGGTCGCCGCAAAGACACTCGGCGTCGGCTCCTGGGGCTGTGGACCAAAACCCCTGGAACAATACATTCCGCTTTCCACACCGCAACAATTCAGCTACACGCTTCAATTAAAATAACATGACCCGGTGTTTATTCCTCCTGCTATGCCTCGCCACGCAATTGGTCTACTCGCAGCCCACGCAAGGTCCCCGGACGCCCGGCCAACCCACCCTTGTTCACAAAGACGGCCAGACCCAACTCTTTGTCGACGGCAAACCGTTCATCGCCATCGCCGGTGAACTGCACAACTCGACATCCTCGGGCCTGGCCTACTTTTCACAGGCCTTGAAATACGCCGCATCCCTCAACATCAACACCGTGATAGCCTCGATCTCGTGGGAACAGTTCGAACCCCGCGAAGGCGAATTCGATTACACCCTCGTGGACAACATCATCCAAAAAGCCCGCGAGCAAAATCTCAAGCTGGTGCTCATCTGGTTTGCCTCCTGGAAGAATGGCGAATCCGCTTATGTTCCCGGCTGGGTCAAAGCAGACCCAAAACGTTTCACATGGGTCAAAACCCGCTCCGGCGTAGACGTGCATACGATCTCCCCCTTTTGTAAAACGGCCATGCAGGCGGATGCGCGGGCTTTCTCCATGCTCATGAAAAGGATAAAAGCACAGGACGCCGCGCACACTGTGATTATGATGCAGGTGGAGAACGAGGTGGGGGCCTTCTCCGAAATGGACTACAATGGCGAGACATTGTACAACGACCCCGTCCCCGCGCCATTGATCAGCTACATGCAAAAAAGTTCGCTCGAACAGCCGCTAAACGACGCCTGGACAAGAAATGGCCGAAAGACTCAGGGGAGTTGGCCCGTCGTTTTCGGCGAAGACAACTACGACGCCCAAAACTTCTTTATGAGCTGGCAATACGCCACGTACATCAACACCGTTTGTGCCGCCGGAAAAAAGGAGTATGACATTCCCATGTATGTCAATTGCTGGCTCGTCCAGCATCCGGGCGAAAAACCAGGTGAATACCCAAACGGCGGTCCGGTTTCCCGCGTCATGGACATCTACAAAGTTGCGGCGCCCGCCATCGATCTCTGCGCCCCGGATATCTACCTCAAAAACTTCCGTGAAATATGTCAGCTGTATCATCGGCCGGCAAAGAATAACCCGCTATTCATCCCGGAATGCGACGACGATAACCCCGGGAAAGCCTACTATGCCCTCGGGCAGTGCAATGCCCTCGGTTTCTCTCCCTTCGGTGTGGAATCCATGGCCGCCAACCGAAGTTATGCCCAAAGCTTTGCCGTACTCGACGAACTGCTGCCCCTGATCCGGAAATACCAGGGAACCGGGAAAATGCATGCGGTGTTAAAAGAAGGCGATGAAAATGCCGACACGCTCGACATGGGCAACTATCAAATAGAGGTCAGATACAAGCAAAAACACGACCAATGTTATGGTATCATCATCCAAACCGGACCCGATGAATTCATGGTCTGCGGCATCGGCCTCCGGCTGAAATTTCGGCCAATAACCAGCGGTGACGTCGCGCTCGTCAGCCAGGTCCTCGAAGGCACATTCAAAAAAAACACCTGGGAGATCATCCGACTCCTCAACGGCGATGAGTCCGGCAGCGATTACACCGCCGATATACCGGGCAGACATTATTATACGAGCATCGGGAAGCAAGGGCTTTCGGCCGAACCCGCCTGGGTCTATGTCCCCGGCTTAGAAAAGGACGTAGTGCAGGCTCCCGGCATCTACAAGGTTTCCGTGCAAACAATAAAACCATGAATTCGAGCCTTCAACGCAGAACCTTTCTACAGCGGTTAGTGGCCATCGGCATCCTTGGAACAGCTCCGGGCGAAGCGATCAAAACAGTGGCCGCTCCCCGATACACCAAACGGGATGGACTCACTATCCTCTTTCAGGGCGACTCGATCACGGACGGCGGCCGCTGGCGGGAAGGCGCGGACCTGAACCATATCATGGGACAAAGCTTTCCTTATCTCCTGTCCAGTCGCCTCGCCTGTGACTATCCCCGACGGCGGCTGAGGTTCATCAACCGCGGCATCAGCGGGAATACGGTGGCCGATCTCCTCGACCGGTGGCAGCCGGACGCTATCGACCTGCAACCGGACATCATCAGCGTCCTCATAGGGGTGAACGATCTCGATCGTTTCATGCAGGGCGACATAGCCCACGCTGCGGATCAGTTCGAAAAAACATACCGTGCTTTGCTTTCACTCACGAAGGATAAATTGCCAAAGGCCCGGCTGATCCTTTGTGAACCCTTTCTCCTGCCAGTGGGTCGCATCGCGGCCAGCTGGGAACGGTTCAGCACTGAACTGGCGGTCCGGCAAAAGATCGTTGGGCAGATCGCTTCTGCGTTCAATGCGGAATATATCCCCTGTCAGCAATCATTCGACAACGCTCTGCATGAGGCGCCCGCGGACTATTGGATCTGGGATGGCATCCACCCGACACCGGCCGGCCACGAAATACTGGCCCGCGAGTGGTTGAGAGGATCATTAGTTATTGACCCCTAAAGCCTGCAGAAACGTTTCCCGGATCTCCTCCGGCTCCATATTCTTGGAAAGGATTGCATGCGCACCCGCGCGTAACAGGTCCGCCTTTTTGGTCTCGTCCCAGTGCAGGGTACAAGCCACGATACGTATGGCCGGATAGCGCTCCCGCAGCAGGCGGGCCGTAACCACCCCATTCATGATGGGCATCTCCACATCGAGCAGACAAAAATCCGGCGGCGCACCACAGCTCTCCAGCAGCTGAAGAAATGACATGCCATTGGCCGCTTCCAGGACCACCTTGAATCCCAAAATAGTCAAACAACGCCGGGCAGCCTCCCGGAAAAATGTATGATCATCTACGATTGCAACTGTCCATTCTTTCATTGTCTCCGATTGTTAGATCAACTTTATACGTATCACCACAATAATAGATATCAATCTCCGACAATGAAAGCCGAATCCACCCGCATAGCGGCAACTAAGGGGTTCCTTTAAAAAAACCTGCGAATAACCATCACAAACGAAGCGGTTCGTAGTTTGTTAAGAATTTGCAAAAATCGCGGCCGACCCCTTCGCGTAACTTTTTCCTTTTTATAAATTTGTCGTGGACAGAACAAAAAGGACGATTTGAAAATAGCTATATAAATCCCGTTTGCAGGAAACATTTTTATATAACATTTTCGTATGAGAATTCTTGTAAGATTGACTCGCCATCTGGCTTTTCCGGCCATGTTTATTTTCCTCTTCGCCGGCAGCCCGGTTACTGGTTACGCCCAGTCTTTTTCTTTGTACACTCCCTTCACCAGCATTTCCGTGCCGCCGGGAGAATCCATCGACTACCCCATCGACGTGATCAACAAAACTTCGTCGATCAAATCCTCCGCTATCCGCGTCGAAGGTCTGCCCAAAGGATGGACCTGGCTCATGAAATCGGGTGGCTGGAACATCGGCAGCCTCGCCGTCCTGCCCGGTGAAAAAAAGAATTTCTCGCTGGATGTGCAGGTGCCACTGAAAGTCGACAAAGGCACCTATCATTTTACCGTGACGGCCCCCGGCCTCAGCGCCCTGCCGCTCACTGTGGTAGTCTCCCAGCAGGGAACCTTCAAAACAGAACTCACCGCCGACCAGGCCAATATGGCCGGAGCCGCCAACTCCACCTTCACCTTCAATACCAAACTGCGCAATGTCACGGATGCCGCCCAGGCCTATGCGCTCAATGCCGACGCGCCGCCGGGATGGAAGGTCAGCTTCAAAGCGAATTATAAACAGGTCTCTTCCGTTAACATCGAACCCGGGCATACCGAAAATATCACCGTAGAGCTCAAGCCCACCGATGAAACACCCGCGGGAAATTATAAGATCCCCGTGAGCGCCTCCACGGGAACGACTTCCGCCGATGTCACGCTCGAAGTAGGGATCACCGGTTCTTACGGCCTGCAAGTCACCACTCCCTCAGGTTTGCTGAGCACCAGCGCCACGGCCGGCGGCAATAAAAAGCTCGATCTCGTGGTGAAGAACACCGGCTCGGCCGAGTTGAAAAATATTGCCTTGACCTCGGCATTGCCGACAAACTGGAACGTCAGCTTCGAACCGCAAAAGATCGATGACCTCCCTGCCGGCCAAAGCATAGACGTCGCAGCCACGATCACTCCCGACGATAAAGCTATCGTCGGCGACTATATGGCCAATCTCACGGCCAGAACCGCCGAAACCAGCGCCCTTGCTCCCTTGCGGGTTTCCGTTGAAACCTCCGTCCTGTGGAGCTGGGCCGGTATCCTCATCATCCTGCTTGGACTCAGCAGCATCTATTTTATGTTTCGAAAATACGGCCGGAGGTAAACATGAACGAACCTATGATCAGGATCACCGCCCTCGGAAAAAGGTACGGTGAACTTAAAGCCGTCGATAATCTCGACCTGACCATCGATAAAGGCGAAGTCTTTGGCCTCCTTGGACCTAACGGCGCCGGCAAGTCGACAACGATCCTCATGTTACTGGGCCTCACCGAGCCGTCGCAAGGCGCCGTCCGCGTATGCGGATTCGATCCGACGAGGCAACCCCTGGAGGTCAAAAAACGGGTGGGCTATCTGCCCGATGATGTGGGTTTCTATGACGACCGGAGCGGTCTCGAAAACCTCCTCTTCACCGCACAGCTCAACCGCATTCCCAAAGCCGAAGCCCTCCGGCGCGCCGCGCAGCTGCTCGACCAGGTGGGCCTCACCGCCGACGCACAAAAACGCGCGGGCGCCTATTCCCGCGGCATGCGCCAACGCCTCGGACTCGCCGACGTCCTCATCAAAAACCCGCCGATCATCATCCTGGACGAACCTACACTCGGCATAGACCCGCAGGGCGTCCGCGAATTCCTCGATCTCATCGTGCGGCTGAGCAAAGAGCAGGGCATCACCGTACTGCTGTCCAGCCATCATCTGCACCAGGTACAACAGGTCTGTGACCGCGTGGGGCTCTTCGTCGCCGGCCGCCTCATTGCCGATGGCAACATCGATGCCCTGTCCACCAAATTGTTTGCCCTGGAACCCTTTATGGTCGAAGCAGGCGTCTCCACGCTCGACCAGCACGACATCGATTCCCTCACGGAATTATTCCGCCAGATCCCGGAGGTTCGGTCAGTGAGCCACACCGGCGAAATATTTCGAATCGCCTGCACCCGGGACCAGACATCCGCAGTCGCCCGTACGGTAGTAACCCACGGGTATTCGCTCAACCTGCTGCAGAAAAAACGCTATGGCCTGGATGAGATCTATCACCGCTACTTTGAAAATGGAGGTACCTATGGCAAAACTGCCTGACGACGCACGAGCGTCATCGATCCGCGCAATTCGCACTTCGGCAGCCCGTGAAATCCGCATCACCGCCCGCGAGCTCCGCACCACCGCGGCCCGCGTGATCCGGCTGCTTCCCCGTACTACCCACGGCCCACTGGAAACCCAGGCAAAACATCCGTTTTGGGTGATCGTCAGTAAGGAAATGGCGGACCATATCCGCAGCTGGCGCTTCATCATCCTGCTCGCGCTGATCGCCCTTACCTGCTTTGGCTCCTTGTATACAGCACTTAACAGCATCGGAACGCCCAAAGCCGTGGGAACCAGGGGCAACGCATCCTTCTTTTTTCTGCAGCTGTTTACCGCGACGGACGGCACGCTTCCCTCGTTTACCGTATTTCTCAATTTCCTGGGTCCCTTGCTGGGCATCGCCATGGGTTTCGATGCCGTCAACTCGGAACTCAACCGCGGCACCCTCAGCCGTCTGCTGTCCCAGCCGATACACCGCGACTATCTTCTTAACGCCAAATGCATAGCGTCATTATTAGTAATCGCCGGCCTGTTCCTGGCCCTCACCCTGGTGACCACCGGCCTCGGCCTCCTCGTCATCGGCATCCCGCCCACACCGGCGGAATTTCTTCGTCTCCTCGCATTCACATTACTCACTGTTATCTATGTTGGCTTTTGGTTAAACATCGCAATCCTTTTCTCGGTCCGCTTCCGCCAGCCGGCGACCTCCGCGCTCACAGCCATCGCCGTATGGTTGTTTCTCACGGTGTTCTATCCCATCCTCATCCGGCTCGTGGCTAAAGCATTTGCACCCGACACGGCATCGATGGCCATGTTCGGCCCTTCGATAAGCGGCTCCGAACGCACCGTACTCGACCTCCTGCGTTTTGCCCCGGGCCAGCTTTATAGTGATGCGACGACGACCCTGCTGATGCCCGTGGTCCGGAGCCTGGGGCCCCTGAGCATGGATCAGGTTGCAGGAGCCATCCCCAACCCGCTTCCCGTCGGCGAAAGCATAATCATCGTCTGGCCACAGCTCACCGGACTCATCGCCGCCGCGACAGCCTGTTTCGCCTTGTCCTATCGGTCTTTCATGCGGAAAGAGATCCGCCCACGATAACTGAAAAATTATGGATATACATATTGAAAACCTTAAGAAAACCTACGGCAACCAGGCCGCCGTCGACGGTGTTTCATTCGAGGTCCGCGCCGGCGAGATCCTCGGCTTTCTGGGGCCAAACGGGGCCGGCAAAAGCACCACGATGAAGATGATCACCGGCTATATCGGCATCGGTGGCGGCGACATCCGGATCGGCAACAGATCCGTCCGCGAACATAGCGCCGAACTCAAAAAACACATTGGCTATCTCCCCGAACACAATCCCCTTTACGAAGACATGCCCGTAATGGACTACCTGCGGTTTTGCGCGGAGTTGCAAGGCGTTCCGAAACAGGAGACGACCTCGCGTGTCCGGCAGATGATCCGCCAGTGCAGCCTCGATGCCGAAAAACACAAAAAGATCGCCGAGCTCTCCAAGGGTTACCGCCAACGGGTAGGCCTCGCGCAGGCGATGATCCACGACCCGGAGGTCCTCATCCTCGACGAGCCTACTACAGGCCTCGACCCCAACCAGATCATCGAGATCCGCAAGCTGATCCGTGAGCTCGGGAAGGCAAAGACCGTGATCCTCAGCACCCATATCCTGCCCGAAGTGGAAGCCACCTGCGACCGCATCCTCATTATCAATAAAGGCCGCATAGTGGCGGACGGGACAGCGGAAACGCTGCGCCGCCAGGCCCGGGGCCAGCAAGTCCTGCAGGTTCGCATTGAAGATGCGGAAGAGCAAGACCTGCGGGCCGATCTGTCGGTACTACCCGGCATCACATCTTATACCCCTGTGGACCCTGCCTTGGGCCGGTGGCACATCGAGGCATCTCCGGGCAGCGGCATCCAACGCTCACTGTTCCGGCTCTGCGTAGACCGTCACTGGGTCCTCACCGAGCTCATTCCGGTCGAAACCCGGCTCGAAGACATTTTCAGAGATCTAACCCTCAATTAAATTCCCATGTCATCTGTTTGGGTCATCGCCAGACGCGAGCTGGCCTCTTTCTTCGACTCCCTGATCGCTTATATCCTGCTGGTCCTCTTCCTGGGCTTCAGCGGCTTTTTTACCTGGCTGTATGGATCGGATATCTTTCTCGTAGGCCAGGCCAGCCTCCAGGAGTTTTTCAGTGTCGCCTTCTGGACCCTTTTCTTCTTCATCCCGGCGATCACCATGCGGCTGCTGGCCGAAGAACGCAAAACGGGCACCATCGAGCTCCTGCTGACCAAAGCCATCACGGACACACAGGTAGTAGCAGGCAAATTTCTCGCGGCACTCCTGCTGATCGCCATCGCCCTCCTTTTCACACTGCCCTATCCATTGACGCTGGCCACCCTCGGACATCCCGACTATGGCCAGATCTTCTGCGGCTATGCGGGCTTGTTACTGATGAGCGCGGCCTATATCAGCATTGGTCTCTATGCAAGCAGCCTCACCGCCAACCAGATCGTCGCCTTCCTCGCGGCCCTGTTCATCAGCTTGTTCTTTCATCTCATCTTCGGCGTGCTGAGCAACCAGTTCTCGGGCGGGACCGGACAGTTCGTCGACTACCTTAGCCTTTCCAGCCACTTCGAAAGCATGGCGAGGGGCGTAATCGATACCACCGACCTGGTATACTTCTTATCCATCGTGCTCGCAGGTCTGCTGCTGGCCCAACTTCAGTTATTTAAACGCAACCTCGACTGACATGAACCGGAAGAAACAACTATCGATCACCATCGCCCTAATAGCGGCTATCATCATCATGGCCAACCTGCTGTCCACGCAGCTCCATTTGCGGCTCGACCTTACCCAGGGAAGCCAGTACACGTTGAGTCATGCAACGCGCGATATCCTCCGCGACCTGCACGACCCCGTGACAGTCAAGGCCTATTTCTCCAAGAACCTTCCCCCGAATATCGCCCAGGCCCGCCGGGATTTCCGTGACCTGCTCATCGAATATGCGAACAAAGCCCCCGGCATGATCCAATACAGCTTCGTCGATCCCAACTCGAGCGAGGAGTACGAGCAGGAAGCCCAAAGTAACGGTATCCGCCCCGTGCTCATCGATGTCCGGGAAAAAGACCAGATGCAGCAAAAAAAAGCCTACCTGGGCGCCGTGCTGAGTCTCGGCGACAAGCAGGAAACGATCCCGCTCATCCAACCCGGCGCGGCCATGGAATATGCCCTGTCCTCCGCCATCAAAAAGTTGTCCGTGACCAATAAACCCATAGTCGGACTCATTCAAGGCCAGGGCGAACCTTCACTCGACGAGCTCGGTGAGCTCAACCAGCAGCTGGATATCCTCTACGAGATCCAGCCGGTATCCCTTACCGATAGCACGGCGATCCCCCCGAATATCCGTACCCTGGTCCTCATCCGCCCCACGGATAGCCTCCGCCCCCGCGTGCTGGAAAAACTGGATAGCTTCCTTGCAAAAGGCGGAAAGCTGGCCATCGCCTTTAACCGCATCATGGGCAATATCGAGATGGGGCAGGCTCGTCCGATAAACGGCGCCCTGGCAGCCTGGCTGGCAAAAAAAGGCATTGACGTCGGCAAAAATGCCGTGATCGACGCGCAGTGCGGTACCGTACCCGTGCAGCAACGTGCCGGGTACTTCACCCTGCAGGCCGATGTCCATCTGCCCTATCTTCCGTTGATCTCCAGCTTTGCCGATCACCCTGTGACCGCCGGACTAGAGAACGTGGTGCTGGAGTTTCCTAGCACCATTCGCTATAGCGGACCCGCAGCAGTGCACTATACGCCACTGGCCTTTACCTCCGCAATTTCGGATTCCCAGAGCGCACCTATCTACCTCGATGTCAACCGCCGCTGGACCCAAAACGATTTTCATAACAGCCACCTTCCCGTAGCAGCGGCGTTCGAAGGTCCGCTCGTAAACGGCGGCCCCACCACCCGCATGGTGGTGATCGCAGACGGCAACTTCATCGTCAACGGCCCCTCAAAGCAAGGCGGCCGCGAGCTCACCCCGGACAACGTCAACCTCGTGTCGAATGCGATCGACTGGCTCACGGACAACACCGGTCTCATCGCCCTCCGCACAAAAGCGGTGACCTCCCGGCCGCTCCGCGAAACCAGCGACGCCGCCAAAGCTCTGATCAAATACCTCAATTTCCTGACGCCCATCCTCCTTGCCATCGGCTATGGCCTTTACCGGGCACGCCGCAACAAAAACATCCGGATCCAGCGCATGAATGCCCATTATACCCAAAACGACTAATGTATGACGAAACTAAATAAACAGCTGGCAATGGTTCTCGCAGGGCTCATCATCGTGTATGTCCTGTCGGTAACCCTTCATCTCACCGGGCGCGAGACCAATACCCGGGCCTTCACCTTCCATATCGACACCTCCGGCACCACGGAGATCGATCTTTACCCCTATCAAGCCGGTCGCCGGGAAATAAAACTCGCCCGGACACCCCGCGGCTGGCAGCTAACCAGCGGTTCACTCACGGTGGCACCTGCTCCCGGTTCCGCCGTAGCCCTACTTAGCGCACTCGTGAGCATACCTACACAACGCATCGTGTCGCGCAACAAAGACCGCTGGGACAACTATAGGGTCGGCGACACTACCGGCACCAGGGTCATGGTCTATAAAGGGAAAGACCCTATCGCGGATTACTTTATCGGTAACGGCAACACCATGTCTTACATCCGTGCCAATGGCCACGATGAAGTATATGCCGCCGATAGCTATCTGGAAACGATGGTTGATAAGGGAGTAGGGGACTGGCGCGATAAAAGCCTTCTCCGCCTCAATATCACAAACCTCACGGGTATCAGCTTCCAGGGTTCTCCCGGCTACGTGCTCTCGAAAAAGGATAGTACCTGGTGGCTGGCCGGTGGCCGCGTGTCTACGGATAGTGTCAACCGTTACCTCAGCGCCCTGCAGTATTATAATGGCGGCAAATTTGCCGATGACTTTACTGCCTCCACTTCCCCGGACCGCAGCATCCTGTTCAACGGCGCCACGTCGCCCATGGCGACCCTCCAGGCCTGGAAGCGACCGGACGGCAGCTGGATCCTGAACTCGTCACAGAACCCCACCGCTTATTTTGCCGTCACGGATAGCGCTCTGACCCACGATCTCTGGCGAAATCCCTCATTATGGATAAAGTAAAAGGGCGACCTCTACGGGCCGCCCTGCAACCGTCGGCTGCAAAAAGTTATTGCACGTTGATTGTCCGCGCCACGCGTTTAGCCTCCTCCTTTTTGGGAAGCGTAAGCAGGAGCACACCGTTCTCGTAACGCGCATTGGCCTTGTCGACATCGACCGTATTGTCGACTGTAAACGTCCGGGTGAAAGAGCTTGCGCGATGCTCCCTGCGGATCCATCTGGATTGTTCGCCGGAAGATTCTTCTTCCTTGTGCTCGAAGGAAATCGTAAGCGTATCCCCCGTGCAGCTAAGCTGGAAGTCCTCTTTTTTCAATCCGGGCGCTACCAGCTCGACCTCGTACGTCGCATCGGTCTCGCGGATGTTCACCGGCACGCGGGAACCGACGCCGTTAAAACCCCAAAAGTGGTCATCGAATAGACGATTCAGATTCGTGTGGAAGAGTTCGTCTACAACACTTCCAAATGCAGCAGGACGATTGTCCGTTTTTTTGATGATGTTGTTCATAATTCCTCCTTTTTTGGATTCTTTTTATAGTCGACAAGTCCTGTGCCAGCACGCGTATCGCCGAAAAGTTGACATTTTTCCTGAAAATTTTTCGCCCTTCGCGCCAAAAGATCAGCCTATGCTGGCTCGGCGTTCGCCCAAAAAGAAGAAACCCGCTGTGATCAGCAGCGGGTCAATTCGTTCACTGTTAATGAGTCTTTGTGGTTACAGCGGCTTCGTAGGGTACTTGATACGGTTCATCAGGAAATTGGTTTGCGGTTCAAGGATAGTAGATTACGGTTCAATAGGGTAGTGGATCATGATTCATCAAGGTAATGGATTGGGCTTCATAGGGTACCGGATAAGGGTTCATCAGGGTTATTGGATGTTAGGGTTCATAGGGTAGATGTGGTTTCAGAGGTAAGCGGACGTTGGTACGGTTGATCTTAGGACTTGGACTTGTTTGCTTTTGACAAGGCAAAGATGCTACGGAAAAATCCGCACTCAAAACTTGTCACCTGCTTTCTACCCGATTTTCATGCCCTCTTCTACCATGCATTACGAGGTATTACTTAGACCGGGGTATTTCCCGAAGCGGCCATCGTAAATCTACGAATACGGACGCCTGGCCCTTTAGCCTCTCCACAATACGCCCCACGCACAACGCCCACCCCGCATGGTGACCCGCAGTATCCTCCGCCGCAACAAACCCGTTATGCACCAGCCGCAGCTCGGTCCCATCCGCATCCGGAACCAGGGTCCACACGACCAGCGAATCAAACGGCCGCCGGTCCAAAACCGAAGCGGTCCGCCAGGAATACGCAAGCCTGCTGAAAGGCCTTACCTCCAGCACCTCGCAATCGATAAGACAACCATCCTTACCCTTCACGCTGAACCGATGCCCCACCACCGGCCGAAAATCCATCTTCCCCAGCCACAGCTCCAGCAGCTCCGGCTTCGTGAGATATTCCCAGACCTCCTCCTGTGACCGGCTGAAACGCCAGGTTTGCCTGATCTCGCTTGGCATAATAGGTAATTTAAAAGTTACTCAAACTTATGAGTAATTTTTAAGATATACAAATCCTGTTTCGATATCTCCCAATGTTTCCTCGCCAGGGCCTCCGCCAAAGAACCCCTGGGACACTGCCAAAACTTCGCCTCCGACGCAGCACAATGTATGGTAACCTCTTCGTGGAAATGATGCGTGATATACATCGGGGAGCCGCATACCGGGCAACGGCGGTCCTCGACCTGCTGGTTTAAACAGGCTAACTCACCATATGTACTTTGCATACGATACCTTTAATAGTGGAAAAAACGCAAAATAAGGTAGTCAGGAGAGCAATGCGGGAGGCCCACGCAAAGAGAGTGTGTTTAGATGAGCAAACGATAATTTTTCGGGGAGGGCGGCGAAATGTGCTGCTATCCCGGAACCATCGGCTACCAGACTCCAACAGGCAGCAACGATTACAAACGATCCATCTACATCGCACCGCTTGTACGTGTTGGACATCGGCGACGCACGATGACTGCCCAAAGCGACAAAAGCCTTACGGGCATCACTGTCCGCCGTACCGCGACGCGCCCCATCGCGACGCACCCCATCGCGACGCACCCAATCGCGACGCACCCAATCGCGACACACATGATGGAAAACGGAAAAGAGAAGCAGGATACCGGCTGCCAAAAACATACCCCGAAGCACCGGAAGCCCCGTCAATCTCTTAATGTGATATGTATTTTTTGGCCGATGCACCCGGAAAGAATTCTCCCCGAATGTAAGATTTTACGCGAAAAACCACCGTTAAAGCACCGTTAAACACCCTTTTCCGTGCAGCACCGCAGGCTAACATGGTGGCACACTGCTCGAAAGCCGATCCGTCAGCATATTCGTATTCTTGCAATGCATCTTGATCAGGATATTATGCCGGTGCACCTCCACCGTCTTGTAAGAAATGCCCAGCGATACCGCCACCTCTTTGGAAGTCCGTCCCTTGACCAGCATCCCGGCGATCTCCAGTTCACGCGCCGTAAGCGCCCTGATCGTTTCACGCATATCATTTTCATGCCCCACATCCACCGTTTCCCACAGGGTGTCGGAGATATAGGTCCTGCCGCTATTTACCTTCGCAATAGCAGTAAGCATATCCGCGAATGAAGAATGTCGCGACAAGCAGGCCCGGACACCCAGCCGGCTCAAATGCTCCTGTATACCAAGCGAAAAATGCGACAGCACCAAGATCATACCCGCTGTCGGACAACTGTCGTGGATCGCGCCCAGCTGTTTAAAATCCAACGCGGTGACAAGGTCATCCGATGTCAGAACGATCCGGGGTTTATGCAGGCGGACAAGCCCACAGGCCTCTTGGGGATCGCCTGTGTCGCCCACGAGGACGAGGCCGGGTTGATCGGATAAAAAGCTCGCCCATCCTTCCCGGACCAGGCGTTGTTGATTTAATAGCACAATTGGAATCATCGGCAAACCACTAAGTTCTAAATTGGTTAAAGCTTGCGATCCCAGGTTGTATTGAATAGGGTATCGTAAATATAACGATTGTAGTCGATTTGACATAGCTTTTTATGGTACCAGGAATTCCCTCGTATTCCACACATTTTCTACGTTATACTGAAGAAAATATACGCCGGACATCAGCCCATATACATCGTAACGCACACGCGAGGCCGGGTCCACATGGATCAGCTGACCGGCGGCGCTGACGATACGGATGGCGGCGGGCTGTTCATTGTCGAACCATACATGGACCGAATGATCATCGGCAACAAGCCGTAGGTTTGGATCGCCGGCTCCCGGCCTGTGCACGATCACAATATTCGAATAGATGACCGCGCCGGACGCTTCGTTGAGCGCTATACGATAATATATCGGGCTGCCCGCGGGCTGGAAATCCGTGTAGTCATAGGTATAGAGCCCATTCCCCGGTACCCCCGGTACTGTAGCGATGGGTTGCCAGTTGCTCGCATCGGTGCTGCTGTACACGGTGAAGTTCACACCCTCGTTCTCCTGGTCTACGGCCCACTGGAGCGGCACGCTGTTGCCCTGCCAGGCGCCGGTGAAAGAGACAAGCGACAGCGGCAGCGTGACAATCGTCGAGGTGGCCGAAGCGCTAAGGAACGGGTGAGCACTAAGCGTCTGCTGCACATAATGCGTCGCCGTATTCACAGTGCTCGTCATGGATTTAGTCCAGGTGCCGCCGGACGAAGAATCGAAGTATACTAATCCGGCTTCGGTATTGCCATTGAGCTCCGTCGCAGGATCGTAGTAGATCTGTAAAAGACCCGTATACGTCAGCTGATTGCTGAAGTAAAATACCCGCTTGATCGTACCATTGGATGCTATCTGCACCGGCGTGGCCGTCTCCGTAAGGATATTATTGCTCAGAAGCAGGTCGGTCCCCGGCGTCAGCACCAGGCTGTCCGCACTCAACAGCGTACTCGCCTTGACCGTCATGCTTGTCACTGTCCCCACCGAGAAAACCGTCTTCTGAGCGCCACTGTAAAGGGCGGCAAGAACGAACGATACCGGTAATAGAATTCTTTTCATCGTCTGCGATTTAAAAATTTACTTTCGGATTACTGGATCACCGTGATATCGAAAGCAACGGTTCCCAACGCAAGGTTGTTCCCGGAGGCGTTGTTGATCACTATAGTTACGGTGTTGGCGGCAGACGCATACGCATAAGCGATGCCCAGACCAGGCGCCAGCGTGCTGCGCGGCGTAACGACCAGGGAGGCATATTGCTTCACACCATTGAGTGTTATCGTTTCCGTGGCGGTCTGATTGTAAGTGATCTGGTTGTTGTCGGTAATAACCTGGTTCGTGAATCGGATGATCGAGTTTAGCACAGTGCCTGCTGTTCCTACTTTTACTGTTCCCGCGACATCCAGCGT